>ERZ773065.42-NODE-42-length-89413-cov-15.544909_pt1 | contig 89413 bp, 106 predicted proteins | sample MGYA00580623_ERZ773065 | MGnify/ENA primary metagenome ERZ773065 (study PRJEB29015, sample SAMEA2738017) | human oral metagenome | biome: human oral; feature: human-associated habitat; material: dental | place: China | collected 2047 ... | reverse complement strand
CGCTCGGGCGGGCCGCGGAGCTAACACCCCCGCCTTCCTCCTCACCGACGAGAAGGTTCTTGGGTTCGTGGCCGGGTTGGGTGTTTCTCGTCGTTCGTCGTCCAGACGGGGTGCTCCGCGACCAGGCTTGATTGCCCTTGTCGTGCTCGACCACGCCTTCGTCTGGGGTTAGTGACGGGCCGACTGGCGGTAGTGGTGGAGCTTCAGCAGCAGTCGTTCCAGGGCGAAAGCCGGGTCGTTCTCGGCGCCCTTGACGGCGGCATCAGCGCTGGCCACAGCGGTAATCCCCCGCGCCACCGCGGCCTCGGTCCAGGCCCGCGAGCGCCGGTCCAAGTCCTTAAGCTTCCACGGCGGGACGCCGACCTCCTTGGCCCGTACCGGGTCTGGCATCCGTTCCCCGCGCAGATCAAGGTAGCGGCCCTGCTGACGCAGCGCCGCCGCCAAGTTACTGGTCAGCATCACCGGCGCCATCCCAGTCGCCAACGCCCAGCGCAACTTCTCTAGAGCACCCGCGTGGTTGCCGTTCATCACGTCGTCCACGACTGCGAAACCCGTCACCTCGGCGCGGCCGGCGAAATAGCGACGCACCTGGTCGGAGGTCACCGGCTGCCCAGCAGAATCCACGAGCAGCTGGCTGACGGCGCTGGCCAAGGCCCGAGTGTCGGAGCCGACCGCGTCCACTACCTGTTGAGCGGCAGCATCGTCGATCCGGCCCCGGGACCGACGGGCCTCGGCTGAGACGAACCTCGCCAGCTCCCACGACTTCAACGCCGGGCAATCGATCACCTGGGCTGCCAACTTCCGCAAAGCATCGACATGCTGGCGGCCCTTGGCCCCGCCTGGGTGCACACATACCAGCGCCACCTCGGGGGGAAGATCCTGGACTACCGCCACCAGTGTCGCAGCCACCTCCGAGCGCAACCCGTCAAGACCGGTCACGACCGCCACCGACTCCTCAGCCAGCAGAGCCGAGGCTGTAATCTCCAGCAGCCGACCGACATCCAGACCAGCCGCCTCGACCCGATTGACCGTCGCCTGCGGGGCCTGCGCCAAGGCGGACTGAACCACCCGGTCGACGGCCCTTTCCGCAAGCAACGACTCGGGGCCGACCACCAACACCAGACTCCCGAAGGGAGATTGCTCAGCCACGCGGTTCACTATGCCAGTCACCCCTGACGATCCCGCAGCTGCCCGCCCTGCCACAGACCACACCGCCCGAACAAACGACGAGAAATAACCAACCCAGCCACGACCAGAAAAATCTTCTCGCAGAGAAGAAGACCGGCAACGTCAGCGATACGACCCGCCCAAGCACCAGCTCAGGCGGTCAGACACGGCTGCTACAAGGCAGCGGCCCGGGAAGCGATCGCCGACTTACGGTTAGCCGCGTTGTTGGCGTGGATCACGCCCTTGGTAACCGCCTTGTCGAGCGAGCGGCACGCCGTGCGCGCGTACTCAACGGCCTTCTCGGTCTCGCCGGCATCGGCAGCCTCACGGAAACGGCGCACCTGGGTACGCAGCGCCGACTTGATGGCCTTGTTGCGCTGACGAGCCTTCTCGTTCGTCTTGATCCGCTTCATCTGGGACTTAATGTTCGCCACGTGGCAGCCTTACCTGGTCGAGAGTGTTGGTGCGCGCCCGGGCGCATAGCGCGAGTCATCGCGACGAGATACGGTACCAGCGTCCGACCGGGGCCCTCAACTCGCGGCCCGGACCCGGGCCAGGATCTGGCGAGTCGCCGTGGAACGGTTCTGGGTGAAGAAGTGCAGGCCAGGGGCGCCGGCTCGCAGCACCTCGAGCGAGAGTTCGGTGGCGATCTCGACTCCCACCTCCCGTACGGCCTGGGGATCGTCGGCCACCTCCTCGAGCCGTGAAGTCACCTCCGCCGGCAGTTCGGCCCCCGAAAAATCAGCGAACCGCCGGATCTGCCCGATCTGGGTAATCGGCATGATTCCGGCCAGGATCGGCACATCACAACCTAACGCCCGGACCCGTTCCACCATGGCGGTATAGGAGGTGGCCCGGAAGAACAGTTGTGTGATCGCCAGCTGTGCCCCAGCTTCGGCTTTCGCCACCAGCAACCGGGCGTCGAGGTCGGGGTCCTGGGTCTGCGGGTGTGGATCGGGGAAGGCGGCGACGCCGACGCAGAAATCGCCGGTCTGCTTCACTAGCCGGACCAGTTCGGTGGCGTTGGCCAGTCCCTGGGGATGCGGCACCCAGGGTTCGGTCGGACCACCCGGCATGTCGCCGCGGACCGCAAGCACATGGTGAACGCCGGCGCTGCGATAGTCCTCGATCGCCCGGACCAGCTCGTCGCTGCTCTGTGAGGCACAGGTCAAGTGGCCCATCACCCGCAACGACGATTCCTGAGCCAACCGTTCGGTGATCGCCAGGGTTCGATGCCGGGAACCACCGTTGGCTCCATAGGTCACCGAGACAAAGTCCGGTTCCAGCGGTACCAGTCGGTCGATCGCCTGCCACAGGCGTTCAGCATCCTGGGGACTCTTAGGCGGGAAGAATTCGAACGAAAAGGTGGGCCGCCGGCGCTCGGCGAGCAGGTCGGCGATCGTGTGGTCACGGGTCACGCAGGGAACCCTAACGCGACCGCAGCCTCAGGCATCCCGCGTGACCGCCAGCCGACCAAGGGCGTCGAGGGCGATCCGGGCGTCACTGTCGAGTCGGGCCGCAGCCAGCGCCGCCATGGCCTGGGCATGGTCGGTGGCGATGTCGGCCTCGACTCGTCGTACCGCCCCGGATTCGTCGATGATCTGGCGGGCCGTAGCCACCCCGGCCGGGTCCAGGTCCGGATCACCGAGCAGACCCGCCAGGCGGGCTGCGGCCGCTGGGCTCGCCTGCTCCAATGCGTACGCCACGAGTACGGTCTGCTTTCCCTCACGGATGTCGTCACCGGCGGGTTTACCGGTCACCGAGACATCCCCGTACACGCCCAGCAAATCATCACGCATCTGGAAGGCCCGACCCAGGCAGGAGCCGAAGCGACCCAGCGCGTCGACCAGGTCCGGTTCGGCGCCAGCCAGCAGCGCGCCTACCTGAGCCGGACGAGCCACGGTGTAACGGGCCGACTTAAACTCGTTCACCCGCCGCGACCGGTCCAGCGAGGTCTCGGCATGTTGGGCGATGATGTCGAGATACTGCCCCAAGGTGACCTCGGCTCGGACCGCGTCGAGCGCCGGTCGGGCCCGCCGCAAGGCCTGCTGGTCGAACCCGGAAGCGGCCCACAGCTGCGCTGACCAGATCAGCAGCAGGTCCCCGAGCAGGATCGCGCCAGCCCGCCCGAACCTCTCAGATGAGCCCCGCCAGCCGGCTTGGCGGTGGAGCTCGGCAATCAGCAAGTGGGCTGCCGGGTCACCCCGGCGGGTATCGGAGTCGTCGATGACGTCGTCGTGGACCAGCGCCGAGACATGGAGCAGATCCAGGCTGGCCGCCGCGGCCAGCACCGGATCGGCCGGTTCCGGTTGCCCGGCAACCGCCGCATAGCCCCAATAACAAAATGCAGGCCGGAACCGTTTACCGCCACCGATCAGGCTCCGGGCCTGGTCGAACAGCGGCTGGACCTCGGCGCCGATCTGATCGAACACCACCTGCTGTTGGTCAGCAAAGGTGATCAAGACCGCCGTGATCGTGTCCCGGAACCGATCACCGAGCGGTTGTTCCGGGTCGAATCTCATGGCGGGCAGCCTATGCCCCGGCCAAGACCAGGGCGAACGGGACCGGTCCGGCGCTCGCCTGGCGCAGTACCCGCAGCAGCGTCGACCACCGACGTGGCTCAGCCAGCTGCGCGGCTGCCCAGCCGCGCCAGATCAAGGCCGTCGGCCGATCCAGATCGGATAGGCAATCAGCCAACGCGTCAAGATTCGCACCGTAGTACGGCGGGAAGCCCAGCGCCGTCCCCACCTCGACCAAGAAGCCCCGTGGTTCGACAGCCTGGAGCCGCGCCACCGTCCAGCCGGCCGTGGCCAGCCTCTGTTCCAGGCCGGTCTCGGACGTCACCCGGTACACCCCGCCTCGCAGCGGCGGGGTCACCAGGCCGATACTCATCGTCGGATCCTCGCGAAGGAGGCGTAGTGATCCTCGGTGTAGAAGTACCACTGCTGGTGCCCGCCGGTGACGATCCGGACCGGGCCACGATCGCGTGAGGACCCCAGTTTCACTGTGTACTCCCGGTAGAAACCGGATGGTTTGGCCAGCAACCGCCGCTCGTAATTGCCGAATGTCTGCCCATCTTGACGGTACGGGAATGGGCCGCCCTGGTCGATCAGGGCGAGTACCTGGCGGGCCGGCTCCGGCAGTTCAGCCGGTTCCACCCAAGGCAGATGGGTCTGCGGGTCGATCGTTGCCGTACTGGAGCGCCGGGCGGCGCTGGGAAGGAGCCCGCCGCCAGGGTCAGGCGTGGTGGAACGCAGGGTGCTCGTGGCTGCCGGGATAGCCTCAGCCCTGGTTGACGATGGCGAGCGAATGAACAGCCAAGCCAAGACGACCAACGCCAACAGGATCAGACCGATCCCGCCGGCCGCGAACGTACGCCTGGTCACCATGCGCTAGGTTTCGGCGCCTTACGCAAGGCGTGACTGGGGGAACCCATCCCGAAGACCCCGAAGGCGAAGTCTTTCAGTGTCGGGTCCTGGACCCACGCCAGCCGGAGCGCGTCGGCAAGCTGTTTCACGGCGGCCGCGTCGTCGGATGAGTCCACTGCGATACTGACCCTCCGGGCGCCGGCCTCAATCACCTCGTTCACCGTGGCCGGGTCGATCCCCCCGGTGGCGAACCATGGGGTGCCCCTAATGTCGGCGACCGGCATGTGCTCTGCCGCCTGGCGCACCAGGTCCAGCCCGGGCGCTGCGAACGGGGCCCCTGCCGGCAGATACACCGGGCCGACCAGGGCGAAGTTGATCTCATGATCAGCGGCGGCGGTGGCCAGCCCCGCATCGTCGTGGACCGACCTGCCGACCAGGGCATGCGGGTGCAGCTTGGCGTGGGCCAGGCTCGGGTCGATGCTCTTGGCCGGCAACACCAACAGGTCGGCGTCGCAGTCCTTGGCGAGTTCGACGTCCGAGGTGACAGCCACCGACGAATTGTGTGCGAGCGCGATCGCCTGAGCCATCTCGAACGCCTCCCGCAACACCGACGGCGGGACTTGAGGGTCGCGCAGCTGGATGATGTCGGCACCCGCCTCGAGCAGACCGCAGACGTGGCTGGCAAAGGCATCGCCACCGCCCAGGGACCCGGTCACGACGATGATCCGGGCCAGCCGGAGCTTCGCGTCTAGGCTCATCAGTGCAGTCACCGGCACAGCCTATCGGCTGGGTCCGCAACGATCTCACACCCGCGCGGCGCGTCACTCGCGCTCGCTACCACCTTTTCCGTACACTCGACCCCGCCATACACACGGCCTTCCTTCCCCAACCGTGTCTGGAGCAGATGTGAGCGCGCCCGCTGTCAGCGACCCCTTGGGTGGTCAGCTGTACGGAGGTCGTTATGCCTTGGGTCGAAAAGTGGCCCGCGGTGGCATGGCGACCGTCTTCGAAGGTATCGACAACCGGCTCGGCCGGGTTGTCGCGATTAAGCTGATGCATGAGGGGCTTGGCGACGACGTCGACTTCGCTGCCAAGTTCGACAAGGAGGCCCGGGCCGCGGCCCGGCTGTCCCATCCCAACATCGTCGCAGTCTTCGACCAGGGAGTAGAGGCCGACCGACCGTACATCGTGATGGAGTACGTTCAAGGCTGCACCCTGCGCGCCTTGATCCGACGCGAGGGCCGGCTCTCCCCCGCCTCGGCGCTGAACTACCTAGAGCCGGTGGTCCGAGCGCTGGCGGTTGCGCACGACGTGGGCCTGGTGCACTGCGACGTGAAGCCGGAGAACGTCCTGATCTCGGAGCAGGGTGTGGTCAAGGTCACCGACTTCGGTCTGGCGAAGGCGGTCACCGGGCAGACCAACACCGCTACTCAGGGGATGCTGATCGGCACTGTCTCGTACATCTCGCCGGAGCGGGTGACCACCAACAAGGCCACCTCACGTTCCGACGTGTACTCGGTCGGCGTGATGCTGTACGAGCTGCTCACCGGGCAGAAGCCGCACCGGGGTGATTCCCCGATCCAGATCGCCTACAGCCATGTCCACCATGACATCCCCGCGCCGTCGACCGCGCTCACCCGGGGGCGTCGTACGATCCCGCCCTACTTGGATGCCCTGGTGCTGGCCTGCACCCGTCGCGACCCGTCCCAGCGTCCCGCCGACGGCCGGGCCCTGGCGCGTCGGGTGGCGCTAGCCCGGCGGGCGCTGGCACAGCACATCACCGATGACCCGGAGCTCACCCAGCGGCTGGGCGCCGGCCCGGAAGCCGATCTAGCCGATCCGCCCTCGGCCGGCAGCCCAGCCTCGCCCCAGACCGGCACCATGCCTGCAGTTCAGGTGGGGCAGGCCCCGACCACCCCAGCGACAGCGCCGTCAGACCGGACCTGGACTCTCCGTTCGCCGGGCACCTCCCGGCCGTCCTCTGCTGCGCGCGACCAGGCGGCGACCCCAGTGTCGCCGGTGGATCTGGAGACCAAGGCCGATGCCATGCCCGATCGGCCCGCGCGGTCATCAGACCAGGTGAAGCGCCGCGACACCCGCCCGATGGTTCGGCAACTGGTCCGGATCTCGCAGTCCAAGGTGCACCGACGCCGACGCGGAATGGTGGCTTTGGTGCTGCTGCTGATGCTCACCTTGATCGGCGGCGGTGTCAGCTACTCCTATCTCAGCGAGGCCCGCTGGACCACGACCCCGAACCTGGTCGGGATGAGCGAGCCGGAGGCCCGCTCGGCCACTGAGGCGGCACTGCTCGGTTTCACCGCAACCCAGGAGTATTCCGAGACGGTCGCCGCCGGACGAGTGGTCCGGACAGACCCAGCGGCCGGCGCTTCGATCCGCAGAGACGGCCAGATCACGGCCGCCGTCTCGCTCGGCCCGGAGCGGTTCGATGCCCCTGAGCTGGTAGGAACGACCCGGGATCGAGCAGAGGCAGCCCTGGCTAGAAACAATCTCGGTCTCGGCGAGGTGACCGAGACCTACCACGACTCCGTGGCCGCGGGGGTGGTGATCAAAGCATCGGTACCCAAGGGCACCAAGCTGAAGCGAGGTGACCGGGTAGATCTGGTGGTCTCCAAGGGCCCACAGCCGATCCAGATCCCGAACTATGTCGGCAAGAGCGTCCAACAGGCCCAGCAGGAACTGCAGGCAGCCGGTTTCACGGTAACCATCACCCAGCAGCATTCGAAGACCGTGGCCGAGGGGCTGGTGATCAGCCAGTCCCCGCCGAACGGTGAAGGCAAGAAAGGCGACCGGGTGACCCTAACGGCTTCCCAAGGCCCGGTCGTGGTGACGGTCCCGACGGTGCGGGGGATGCCGAAGGACCAAGCAGTGACGACCCTCAAGGCTGCCGGTTTCGACGTGGCTACCAAGACCATCGTCAACGGTCCGACCGCTGCGGGAATCGCGTATGGGACCGATCCAGCGGCCGGGGCGAAGGTCCCGGAGGGCTCTACGATCACCGTGCTCATCGGCTGATCCGGACTCGGATAGCGTGGTTCCTGTGACGTTCCCTGCTGCCAGCCCGTTGGATGGTTTGAACTGTCCGCCGTTTGGGTCCGGGACCGGTCGGCGGTTCTCGAGCCAAGTGGTCGGGTACAGCGACTCCGGTTTCCCGTACCAGGCCTTCACCTATGGCTGCTCGACGTTCTCCACGTACGGCTCGGTCGGGGCGCTGCGCATCCCATACTCGCTGCCGCCCTTCTTCGCCTCGCTACCGAGCAATCCCCGGGCCGGCATCGTCGGGCTGCAGATTCCCAACGATGCCGGGCTGTTACTGGTAACTGAGCAGGAGGAGTACGGCTGGGCGGTGGTAGAGAATGTGCTGCCCGCCATCCGGGACTTCGCCCATCGACGACCCTTGGATGTGGCGATTGATGGTGACTCGCTCACGGTAGAGCAGATCCCGAGCGGGGCATCGGCGGTACATGCCTACATGAATGACCTCAGCATCATCGCCCAGGCGATCGCCAGGTCGACCTCGTTGCAACGGTTCACCCAGCCCAAGCCGGTGGGGATGTCGTTCTACCGGCGTCCGGGCTGGGCGTATGTACCGAAGGACGACCGGCTGCTGGCGACCGCACCCGTCACCTGGGACGGCAACCGGCACCAGGCTCTGGATGTGGTGGTCACGGCCCCGGACTGGGGCATTCAGACCCTGGGTTTCAACCACCGTTACGTGGTCTCCACCTATGACGACAACGGCACCCACTATTACGACCGCGACGAGGCTGTGATCCAGACCTCACTGCCGTTTAGCTTCGGTCGGGTGGCATTGGATTGGCGAGGTTTTGCCCAGCCGCTGATCTTCCACATGCCAGCCTTTGACAACGCCCACACGGTGTACGCCGACGACCGTCCATTCGCGACCGAGGTCTTCCGCCCGCTACTGCCGTTCCTGGTCGAGATGAGTCCGCCGCCGTTCGCGATCCAGGACCAGTTCCTGTGGATGCGGCCCAAGGTGAAGCCCACCGAGGAGATCGTGGCCTGGTGCCAGGCCTTCGTCTGTGAGTTCTTCTCGCGGGTGCCGGACAAGGTCTGGCAGCACCTGGGGCTGGCAGAAAACCCGGTCCGCGAGCTGCGCTGACATCCATCGCTCAGGCTCTGGGCAAGCGCCAGGCCCAGGCAGGTTGCCGGGCCCAGCGCCTCGCCGGCTGGGGACTATTCGTCCGGACGGCGCACTCCCATGGTGAGCAGCACATTGGCGTACAACCGCTGCTCCCCGGTCGCGATCACGCAGCAACAGTCCGCTGACCTGGCCAGGTCGTAGAAATCCCACCGCATCGCGGTCGAGACCGGAATCTGGCCGAGGATCCGACGAAAGGCGTCGTGGATCCCGACCTCGACCTGCTCGGCGTCAGGGGCCGGCCCCATCAGCGTGGCAGCCTCGATCGGGATCGTCTGAGCGACGACGGTAAGCACATCGGTGGCGCTGAGTAGCCCGGGGGCCAGGTTGAGCGCGACCCGCTCGGCCCGGGGGTTGACCCAGACCCCGTGCGGATAGTTGGCGTCAGCGATCAGCACGGTGGCACCGTGCCCGGCGGACCCCAACACCCGCAACAGTTCCGGGTGCAGCATCGGTCCGTACAGCATCAGGCCCCCAGTTGCGTCAGCACGTCACCGCAGAGGTGCACCTGCAGCCCCATCGCCTGGAACATGGCAGCCTTGGCGATCAGGGCCCGGTCGGCGGTCGCCGCGTCTGGGGCATAGCTCACGTTGAGGTGGTTGGCCTTATGACGAGCCATCAGCTGGTCGCGGGAAACCCCGTGCAGGATGGCGTTCAGGATCGGCCACTCTTTATTGGTGGCGTCCAGCCGGCGCTGCACCTCGGCCTCGGGCATCTCAATGCTGGTCCCCCGGCCCAGATCGACGTGGAGTCGGCCGCCCTCGAGGAAGACTCGGGACCAGATCAGCTCGCCCGGCTTCGAGACCCCCGACAGGGTGCCGCCGCCCTTGGGAAAGAAATAGTACGACTGCCGGTACGAATGGGCCTTGTCGTAACCGCCCAGGTGGGAGGCCGGCACCGATCCGGAGATCTCCAGCACCCACACGAAATCACCCTCCCAGTCGTCACCCCACCGGATGTCGTGCAGGGTGGTCGACGGGTCGAGACCCATCGCGGTCCAGACCCGATTGGTGACCAGCGCATCGACTGCGACCCCTTGATCGACCTCGTTGAAGTGCGGCAGGGCACGGCCCTCGTACAGCACCCGGGAGCCGTCCCGGGAGGTCACCGGCGGCCGGTTCGGGTCGTTCAGCAGTCCCTCGGCCAGGTCGGAGGCCGGGACTAGGTCCTTCAGGCCCTGCTGGTATTGGATCCCGACCGCGTCGGCTCCGAAATCGTCGGCGATCCGCAAGGCGGCGATGTACATCTTGAACTGCCAGGTGAGCTGCTCGTCGGTCAGGCACTCTTTCCAGTCACCCTGGTTGTCGACGTGGAAGGTCATCCCGCGGGCATCCAGCCAAGCCCGGACCGCGGCCGCCTCCTCGTCGGTCACCGTCAGCATCTCCGCGTACAGCGCCGACTGGCTGAGTCGCTCCTTGTAGATCCCGGTCGGGTTCAGCAGCTCATCATCGATGATTGCGTTGTACATCCCCATGCACCCTTCGTCGAAGATCGCGAGGATCGCCTTCTCCCGCTGCAGCTGCTCGGCTAGCGCCTCGCCCAGCCGCCGTTGCGGGGAATCCGACAAGGCCGGCAAGTCACGCACGTGGGAGATGTCGTGGATGATCTCGCCGGTCTCCAGCCAAGTCTTCAGCTGCTGCTTGGCCCAGTCATCGGTGAAGTCCTTGCTCCACAGTGCCGAATGCCGGATCCCGGCCTTGGTCATCGAGCCAGTGAGGTTCAGCAGTCCCACCAGACCGGGGAAGTCGCCAGCGAAGTTGGCGACCACCAGGATCGGGCCACGGTGGTCACGCAGCCCGGCCAGGACATGGTGGCTGTACTGCCAAACAGCCTCCACCACCACCAGCGGCGCGTCCTGCGGGATGGTGGCGAAGACGTCCATCCCCCGGCGCTGGTTGTCAATGAAACCATGCCCCTTCTCAGGATCGACCCCGTGGGCCCGGACCACCGACCAGCCGAATTCCTCGACTGCCGCGGCGAAGGCCTGCTCGACCTGCTGCTGCATCGGCCAGGTCTTCACGTTGGTGGTCAGCCGCAGGTCACCGCTGGCGACCGTATAGATGGTCTTCTCAGCGGCCTTCGGACGCTCAGCTAGCGTCGGGAAAGCGTAGTCATTCATAGCTCTTCTCCTTCTGTGTGATGTGAGACGGTTGTGCCGCAGGGCAGAACCACGCGGCGGGCGGAGCCGTGGAACCCGTGGATCCGTTCCAGCAGGAGCCGGGCGGCAGCAGCTCCCAGCTCTCGGGCGGGCAGACTCACGGTCAGCAACCCCTGCGGTGGTCGTACGACGAAGGGCAACTCGCCCACCGACGCCACCGGGATCCGGGTGTCGAGGCCGACTGACCACAGCTGGCGGATCAGCCCGACCGCGATCCGGTTGTTGGCGGCGACGATCGCGTCCGGTGGATCAGCCAGGCCCAGCAGGGCCTGGGCCCCGGCCCGTCCGCCCGCCACGGTGTACGTGGCACGGACCAGGAGCTCGTCGGGAGGCGCGGTCCCCATCGCCTCTTGCCACCCTTGGGCGTACCCGGCGCAGCGCTGGTCGGCGGTCATCACCCGGGGCGGCCCGGAGACGCAGGCGACCCGACGGTGACCGGCAGCAAAGAGCTGCCGGGTGGCGGTCAGCGCGATGCTGACATTGTCAGCCACCACGGTGTCCACGCTACTGCTGGGCGCATCCCGGTCGACGGCCACTACCGGCACGTGGCGGCCATTGGCGGGACCGTAGTCGGCCCGGTCGTCGGCGGGGGCGACGATGATCCCGGCGACCGGGTCGGCGATCGCCGCAGCCATCAGCTCGGCCTCCTGGTCGGGATCGTCATCGGTGTTGCCGAGCATCACCGAGTACCCGGCGGCCCGGGCCGCATCGGTGACCGCCCGGGTCATCGCGGTGAAGAAGGCGTTTTCGATGTCGGGGATCAGCATCGCGATGATCTGGGATCTCCCCAGCCGCAACCGCCGGGCATTCTCGTTGGGAACGAAACCGAGGCTTTGGGCGGCTTCCCGGACCGCCCGCTGCTTGGACGCCGAGACCCGGGCCCCGTTGAAAACCCGCGACACGGTCGCCGGGGAAACCCCGGCACGTTGGGCCACGTCGTAGATGGTCGCCACCTCAGTTCACCTTCCCGGCCGCGTCACGTTCTGCGGCAGCGTCGGGGCCGGTGTCCTGGCCGGTCCCGACGGCTCGTTGCTCGTGGTACGGCTCGACGTTCGTGCCGTTCCTCGTAGTCCTGGGGGTCCTAGTCGTAGAGGGCGGACTTGATCTTGGGCTCGTCGAGGTTCGACTTGTCGTACCAGTAGTAGCCGGTGTCGATGGTCTTCGGTAGAGACTGCTTGTTGATTGCCTGCACCGCGGCCTTCACAGTCGCAGCCCCCATCCCGACCGGGTCCTGGGTCACCGCGCCAGCCATCAGCCCGGACTTGATGGCATCCACCTGGGCCTTGCCGGAGTCGAAGCCGACGATCGTCAGGCCCGTCTTCTTGCTCTCCTGAACACCCTTGACCACACCGATCGCCGACCCCTCATTGGCGCCGAAGAAGCCCGTCAGATCGGGATGGGCAGCGATGATCGATTTGGCAATGTCAGCGGACTTGGCCTGGTCACCGTCCCCGTACTGGGGGTCGAGCACGGTCACCCCGGGACAGTTGGCCTTCATCCCCTCCAGGAAGCCGTCGCGGCGGTCCTGGCCGGTCTTCGAGACCTGGTCGTGGACGACCACCCCGACCTTGCCCTTGCCGCCCAGCAATTGGCACATCCGCTTAGCGGCCTCGCCCGCAGCGGCCTTGTTGTCGGTCGCCGCGGTGGTGACCGGAAGGTCGGAGTCGACGCCGGAGTCGAAGGCCACCAGCGGAATCTGCTGGCTCTTGATCTGGGCCAGCGGTGCGGCCGCGGCCTTGCTGTCGAGGGCCGCGAAGGCAATCGCACTCGGCTTCTTGGCGATCGTATTGGTCAACATCGTGATCTGGGCGTCGACTTCCTTCTCGCTGGCGGGCCCGTCGAAGGTGACGCTGACCCCCTGGGCCTTCGCCTCCTGCTCAGCGCCCTTCTTCACCGCCTGCCAAAACTGGTGCTGGAAGCCCTTGGAGATGATCGCAATCGTCTTCTGTCCCCCGGATCCGGCGGCCGAGCTGGAATTGCCCGAAGCAGGAGTGCCGGTGGAGCAAGCGGACAGGGCCATCGAGGCCACGACCGCCGCGACTGCCATGGTCTTCAACGGTGAACCCATGGTCGTTCCTTTCCTTGTCGTGCTGGGGTGGGAGGTTCTAGTGGATAGCCTCGCGGCGGGTCCGGAGCTGGTCGCTGAAGACGGCCAGCAGGATCACGACGCCCAGGATCACGTTCTGCCATTCCTGAGGTACAGAACTGATCTGCAGACCGTTGTTGAGAACAGCGATGATCAGGGCACCGATCACGGTGCCCACGATCGAGCCTTTGCCACCCGACAGCGAGGTACCGCCGATCACGACCGCAGCGATCGCCTGCAGTTCGTACCCGACTCCGGTCGCAGGCTGGGCCGACCCCAGCCGGGCAGAGATCATCACACCGGCCAGACCGGTGAACAGCCCAGCCACGGTGTAGATAATGATCAGCCATTTCTTGACGTTGACCCCCGATAGGGCGGTGGCCTCCTCATTGGAGCCGATCGCGACGTCGTAGCGGCCGAGCAGGGTACGGTTCAGCAGCACCGCCGCCACCGCGATGGCCAAGGCGAAGACGATGATCGCGTTCGGCAGGTTCCGCGGCAGCGGGACACCAACCAGGACGTGGTCGTCGATCAGGGTCCCGGTCGAAATGCTCGTGTAGCCAGAGTCCGGATCGAAGTAAATCGGTTTGGTCTTCGAGACCACCAGCGCTAATCCCTGGCAGACCAGCATCATCGCCAAGGTGGCGATAAACGGCGGCAGCCTGAGGATTGCGACATTGAAGCCGTTGATCGCACCCAGCAGGCCACCGAACAGGATCGCTAGCAGGACCCCGACCGCCACTGGGATCTGCCAGGTGACGATGAAGGTGCCCGCTATCACCGCGCAGAACGCCATTCCGGTCCCGACCGAGAGGTCGATGCCGCTGGTGATAATCACCAAGGTCGCCCCCAGCGCCAAGAGCCCGACCACGACCGTCGAGTACAGGATGCTGATGATGTTGCCGTAGGTCGGGAAGACCTCCCGCTGGATGACCGCGAACACCGCGAAGATCGCGATCAGCCCGCCGAAGGCCATCAGCTGTTGCAGCCGCTGGCGCAGCGTAGCTGCCCGGGCAGTCTGCGATCCCACCACGGGTGGTGTCTCGGAAACCTCGGGCGTCGCGGGTGGTGCCTCGGGGGCCTCAGCCGCGGTCGACTCGGACGGGGTCTGGTCGGTGCTCATCGCAGGTCCTCAGCAGTCGTGATGGCGTCAGCGGGGGGTTCGTCGGGGTGGGTGGCGAGCGCCATAATCGCCTCCTGGGTGGCGTCGGCGGCGGGAAGGATGCCGCTCAGGCGACCCTGTGACATCACCGCCACCCGGTGCGACAGACGCAGCACCTCAGGCAGTTCAGACGAGATCATGATGATGGACTTGCCCTCGCTGGCCAGGCGGTTGAGCAGGGTGTAGATCTCGTCCTTAGCGCCCACGTCAATTCCGCGGGTGGGCTCGTCGAAGATCAGCACGTCGCAGTTCTTCACCAGCCACCGGGCGATCACGACCTTCTGTTGGTTGCCGCCGGAGAGATTCCTCACCAGCTGATTGATGCTCGGGGTCTTGACGCGCAACGCTTCCCGCTGTTCCTGAGACACTCGAGAGATGCCGCCGAAGTCGACGAAACCGGCCGTCGAGAAGGTGTCAGCCAGCGACGAGATCACGGTGTTGAACGACACCGACTGGTCCAGCATCAGCCCGTACCGTTTGCGGTCCTCTGAGAGATAACCGATTCCGAATTTGGCGGCCTGGGCCGGGTTGCGTGGACTGATCTCCCGATCCCGCAACACGATAGTGCCCCGGGCGCGCGGGTCAGCGCCCACGATGGCCCGGGCCACCTCGGTCCGGCCGGCGCCCATCAGGCCGGCGAAGCCGAGGATCTCCCCCTCGTACAGGTCAAAACTCACCTCACGCAGCAGGCTCTTGGTCGACAGGTCTCGGACCGACATCAGCACCGGGCGGTCACCGCGGACATTCTCAGGACGGGCGCTGGTGTCGATCTGGCGTCCGACCATCCGGGCGATCACCTGGCTCACGGTGGTCTCGGCAGTGTTCACGGTGTCGACGTAGTGGCCGTCGCGGATCACGGTGATCCGATCCGCGATCCGTTTCAACTCTGGCATTCGGTGGGAGATGTAGACCACGCCGGTCTCGGGGGTCACGAAGCGGCGGATCAGGCCGTGCAGGGTCTCGACCTCGGCCTCGTTGAGCGCTGCTGTCGGCTCGTCCATGATCAAGACCTTGGAGTTGTACGACAGGGCCTTGGCGATCTCGACCATCTGCTGTCGGGCCACGGTCAGCGTGGAGACCAGGGCGTTGGGGTCCAGCGGCAGCCCGAGCCGGTCCAGCAGGTCGCGGGTCCGGCGCTCCAGCTGCCTCGGCTGGGTGAAGAAGCCCGCGGCGAGTGGTTCGCGGCCCAGGAAGATGTTCTGCGCCACCGTCAGGTGGGGCATCAAGTTGAACTCCTGGTGGATGATCGACAGCCCGCGTTCCTGCGCCTCCTTGGGATTGCGGACCTGCAGCGGCTCGCCGTCCAGCCAAACCTGCCCGGCCTCCATCGGGTAGATCCCGGTCAGCAGTTTCATCAGGGTGGATTTACCCGCCCCGTTTTCGCCCACCAGCGCCAGCACTTCACCCTTGCGCAGGTCGAAGCGCATGTCGGACAGCGCTTTGACACCCGGGAACGTCTTGGTGATGGCCTCAGCCTGGAGCAGCAGATCAGGATCGTGGTTACGCCCCACGAGGTCTGGCTCCGCACTGGGAACGGGCACCGTTGCCTTCTTCCACTCGATCAGGAAATCGATTTCATGGAAGGGTAGAACCTCACCGGCGACCTGTCAACACCCTCGGTGGAACCGCAGCCTACGAACCGGCGCAGGCATGCCCCGGGTCAGATCTGCCAGGGCTGCCCGACTACCAGCGGCTGTAGCGCGGTCCGGCTGAGCTGCGGAACCCGGCTCGCGATCAGGTCTTCCCCGCGCTGATTGAGCAGCCCCTGGTGGATCAGGAAGCCGCGCGGCGCATTCACCTGCCGGACGAATTCGATGGTCTCCTTCATCGCCGCCCACGGCCCGTACGCCGGGATCGCCACCACGTCGATCCCGTGCGGGATCGCGCTCAGGCTGTCGCCGGGATGGAAGAACACCGGTTCGCCGCTGGCATGGATCACCAATCCGACATTGCCGATCTGCGGGATGTCGGCATGGATCACCGCATGTTGGCCACCAACCGCGCTCACGGTCACCGCCCCCAAGTCCACCGAGGTGTCGCTGGCGATACCCGCCGCGCCGGGCAGGTCGACACTGTCCAGAACCTGCGGCTCGACCAGGACCCGGGCCGCAGGATTAGCCGCGAGCAGGGTCGGCAGGTGCTGCGGGTCGACATGGTCAGCGTGCTGGTGGGTGACCATGATCGCATCCAGGTCGGTCAGCGAATGCCAGGCGTCGCTGAAGTTGCCCGGGTCGATCAGGATCCGCCGGCTGGCGACCTCCACGAGGACCGCCGCATGCCCAAGATGGGTGATCTGCATGGCAGCCAGACTGGCATATCAGCAGTCTGTTCGCTGCCAGCGACGCAGCTCACAGCTACAGATGCCCACACCTGCACAGTCCTCGGTCACCGTCGTGGCGGGCCGCTAGCCAGGAGCGCCCGCACATCATGCGGGTACGGGAAAGAGCCGGGCTGGTAGGCGCAGGAGGCGTCTTCGGCATGGAGATTCCCGGTCATGTTGTAAGCCCGCGCCCGCGAACCTCCGCACACCCGCTGGTACTCGCAGACCCCGCACTTACCCTCCAGCGCCTCCGGGTCGCGAACCCCCGTGAAGACCTCGCTAGAACGGTAGATCTCGGTCAGCGAGGCCTCGCGTACGTTGCCAGCGCTCTTCTCCAGAAAACCGGAGGGAGTCACCTCGCCCACGTGGGAGACGAACATAAAACCGTTCCCGCTGGAGACCGCGATGGGAGGACGCCGCCGCCGTTCGCCATGGTCCAGGCCGAGTTCGACGATCCGCCGACGCAGCGACCGGTAGAGCTCGCCGTAACCCATGACGCGGATCATCTGCTCGCCCTCGATGCCACGCTGGGCCAGGACCTGCCGCTGCAGACAGACACGCCGAAAGTGATGACCCTCGGTGGTACGCACCGCGACGGCCTCGCCCAGGTCGTAAAAGGCGCCAAGCACATCTTCGACCTCGCGAGCGTCCAGGCCCCCCAAATCCACGCCGCGGCCGGTGGGCACGAGCAGGAAACCCGACCAGGTCATGGCCCCGTATTCTCGTACCAACGCAGCGATGTCCGGCAGTTCATGGACGTTGTGGCGGGCGACGACAGAGTTGACCTGTACCTTCATGCCCAATTCGCGCGCCGCCTGCCAGCCGGCGATAGTGCGATCGAAGGTCTGCTCGACGCCACGGAAGGCGTCGTGCGTAGCGGCGGTGGCCCCATCAAGAGAGAGGGAAATGACGCTGACCCCGGCCTCCTGCACGTCGGCCAGGGCCTGCTTGGTCAGTTTGTCTGTACCCGAGGGCGAGACCGCCACGTGCAGGCCGAGACTCGTACCGTAGGCGGCCAACTCGGCCAGGTCTGGACGCTCGAAGCAGTCGCCGCCGGTGATGATGAAGATCACGGCCGGCTGCCCGAAGGAGGCCGCCTCATCCATCAAAGCCTTGGCCTCTCCCAGACTCAGCTCGCGCGGATCACGGAAAGGGACAGCCTCGGCGCGGCAATGACGACAAGCCAGGGCGCAGGCGCGGGTCGCCTCCCAGGTCACGAGCATCGGACGCAGCGCCGAATCGTGACGCTGCAAACGCACCGGTCGGGCGCTGCGGCGCGACGTCGACCCGACGGTCATGGTTTCTCCTTCGCGGAAGTTCCGGCGTGGCGGATATCCGGCCACGGCGGCCTGCTCGGCCAGGATATCGGCGAGCGAGAAGGAAACAGTCTCGCTAGCCTGTGGGAGTGCGGATCGCCACTTGGAACGTGAACTCGGTACGCCCCCGGCTCCCCCGGCTGGTGGCCTGGCTGGAGCAGCGTCGACCGGATGTGGTCTGTCTGCAGGAGACCAAGATCACCACCGAGACCTTCGACGAGGCCCTGGGCGCCGAGCTCGGCCGGCTGGGTTACGCGTACACCCACCACGGCCAGGGCCGCTGGAATGGGGTCGCGGTGCTGTCCCGGGTCGGGCTGGAGGATCCGGAACCAGGCCTGGCCGACGAGCCGGGTTTGCCTGAGCCGGAAGCCCGGGCGGTATCGGCGACCTGCGGCAAGATCCGGATCACTAGCGCGTACGTGCCGAACGGCCGAGCAGTGGACGACGACCACTACCGGTACAAGCTGGCCTGGTTGGCCGCGCTGCGGGCCCAGATCCAGCAGACCAGCGGTGATCTGCTGGTCTGCGGTGACATGAACGTCGCCCCCGCCGATATCGATCTCTTCGACCCGGCCGCGTTCGTCGGGCATACCCATGTCACCGTGGCCGAGCGGCAGGCCTTGGCCGGGCTCGGGCTAGCCGACGTGGTCCGAGACCACTGGCCAGCGGCGGATCGTCTGTTCAGCTACTGGGATTACCGGGCCGGGATGTTCCACAGGGACCTCGGGATGCGGATCGACTTGGTGCTGGCATCGCCCGGCCCTGCCGGACGGGTGCAGGCCGCCTGGGTAGACCGGCAGGCCCGTAAAGGGTCCGGAGCCAGCGACCATGCCCCGGTGATTGTCGACCTGGACGAGGCCCCCGACGGAGATCTGGGCCCGGTAGTACCGCCAGCTTCGGCTCCGGCCTCACGGCCCGGCAACGTGTCCCTGCCCCAAGACCGCGACCGGGGTCGGGCTCAGAAGTCCAGGGGCGAGTAGTCCTGGAATGAGTTCTGGTGCCGCTGGGCGTTCGCCCGTAGCCGTTCGGCCACCAGAAAAGCCAGTTCGAGCGACTGGCGCCGGTTCAGACGAGGGTCGCAGACCGTCTCGTACCGGTCAGCAAGTTGGGCCTCGCGAACGTCGACGCTGCCGCCGACGCACTCGGTCACGTCGTCGCCGGTGAGTTCGACGTGCACCCCGCCCGGCCAGGTGCCAAGCTCCTGGTGGACATCAAAGAAGCCATCCAGCTCGGCCACCACGTCGTCGAAGGAGCGGGTCTTGTACCCGGTGGTCGAGGCGTACGTATTGCCGTGCATCGGGTCGCAGACCCAGGCGACCTGCCGCCCGGTCGCCGCCACCGCGGTCACCAGCGGCGCCAACAGGTCACGGACCCGGTCCCGGCCCAGGCGGGTGATGAAGGTGAGTCGCCCCGGCTGGTGGTCCGGGTCCAGCCGCTCAGCCAGCCCCACCACCTCGGCAGGTGAAGCAGTCGGGCCCAGCTTGCAGCCGATCGGGTTGCGCAGTGCCCGGAGCAATTCGACGTGGGCCCCGTCCAGTTGCCGGGTCCGCTCTCCGATCCAGACGAAATGGCCGCCGACGTCGTACGGGTTCCCGGTACGCGAGTCGATCCGGGTCAGGGCATGTTCGTAATCCAACAGCAATGCCTCGTGGCTGGCGTAGAAGTCGACCGTCCGGAAGGCCTCATCGTCGACGCCGCAGGCGACCATGAAGGCCAGCGCCCGCTCGATCTCTGCGGTCAGGTCCCGGTACTGGCGCGAGACCGGCAGGTTGCGGACGAAGTCCGCATTCCACGAGTGCATGCTGCGCAGATCAGCAAAGCCCCCCTTGACGAAGGCCCGGACCAGGTTCAGTGTCGCCGCCGACGCGTTGTACACCCCGAGCAGCCGCTGCGGATCAGGTTCGCGGGCTTCGGCGGTGAAGTCGAAACCATTCACCGCGTCCCCCCGGTAGGCGGGCAGGGTGATCCCGCCACGAACCTCATGCTCGCTGGACCGCGGCTTGGCGAACTGCCCGGCTAGCCGGCCGATCTTGACGACCGGGACCTGGGCGGCGTACGTCATCACGACCGCCATGCTCAGCAGCACCCGTAGCCGCCCCCGGATCGAGGCGGCATTGACACCATCGAAGGTCTCGGCGCAGTCACCACCCTGCACGATGAAGGCGTTACCCTGGGCGACCTGCGCGATCCGGGAACGCAGGTCGTCGCATTCGCCGGCGAACACCAGCGGCGGCAGAGACCGCAGTGTCGCCAAAACCTGGGCCAGGTCGGCCTGGTCTCGGTAACGCGGCTGCTGCGGCGGGTTTCGCGCGTGCAGCGCGTCGAGAGCCGGGATATCAGTCACGGCGGTCAGGCTACCGCCGCGGCCGCGCTCACTCCTGCGGGTCCTGGTATCCGCGCTCGATCGCGTACAAGGTCAGTTCGACCCGGTTGTGCAGCTGCAGTTTGCGCAACACGTTCTGGACGTGGTTCTGGACCGTACGATGGGAGACGAACAGCTCGTCGGCGATCTCCCGGTAGGCCTTACCCTTGGCGACCCGGCGCAACACCTCGGTCTCCCGGGTGGTCAGGATCGGCCCCTCGTCGTTGAACTTGTGGGCATCGGTCACCATCCGACGGAATTCCCCCAGCACCAGCCCGGCCAGGCCGGGGGTGAACACCGCGTCCCCGTCGGCGGTCCGGCGTACCCCCTCGCGCAATTCGTCTGGTGAGGCCGACTTCACCAGGTAACCCTTAGCGCCCGCCTTCACCGCCCGCAACACATCATCGCGTTCACCGGAGGCCGAAATCACCAGCACGTGCATGCCGGGGAACTCCTTGAGCAGGATCTCGGTACAGGTGGCACCGTCCGGGTCGGGGATCTGCAGATCCATCACCAGTACGTCCGGGCGGGTGGCCCGGGCCCGGCGTAACGCCTCGTTGCCGGTGGCTGCGGTCGCCACGATCTCAAAGCCATCCTCAGCCAGATCGCTGGACAGGGCCTCGATCCACATCGGGTGGTCGTCAACTAGCATCACTTTACGGCCGCGGCCTTGCGGCTCCTCACGCATCGGCGCCTCCTTCATTCCATCGGAACCCGGAACTCCCACTCCACTCCGCGGCCGGGAGAGGCCCGGACCACAGCCTGACCGCCCAGATCCCGGACCCGGCCCAGGATCGAATTCTTCACCCCGACATGACCGTCGGCTCCGGCCCCAGCCAGCTGCTCCTTCGTGGTACCGACCCCGTTGTCGCGGATCGACACGATCATCTCGCGTCCCTCGCGTTCCAGCAGCAACCAGGCCTGCGCACCCGGGCCTGCGTGTTTAGCGACATTGGTAAGGATCTCGCTCACGATCGCGTCCACCTCGGCGACCAGCTCCTCCGGCAGCAGCATCTCGTCTGCCATGGTGGAGATCGTGACCGTACTGCTGGCATGCCGGTCGAGCATCGCGATCAAGTCCCGCTGCTTCAGATCTGGCTCCAGATCCACCCGCCGGTCCTGCAGCATCGAACGCAGTCGGGTCTCCTGGTCCTTGGCTAGCGTGGCCAGCTGGGCCCCGCGCGGCCCGAGCCCGGGACCCTCGCGTTCCATCAGGGTGAGCACTTGGAGCACGCCGTCGTGCACGATCCGGTTCAGCCGTTCCCGCTCCGCCAGCGCCGCAGTCGCGGCGAAGGCCCGGTCCCGCTCCCCCATCGAATCCAGCAGGAAGTCCACCACCAGCCCGAAGCCCAAGCTGACCATCGCGTACAGCACGATCGAACTCCACACGTTCGGATCCCAAGACGGGTAGGCCACCACCTTGGTCACCCCGAGCGCGGCTCCTGCCAGGGCCCCCGACCAGGCGCTGTGCCCCATCGCGATTCCCAGCGGAGCGCACACCGCCCAATAGCCGGTGATCGACATATGGTCTGGGACGTACGCCCCACCCAACACCCAGGGCGAGGCCCCGGCCAGGGCCGCAGCCACCACCACGTCGAGCACCGCGAACCGCAGCGCCCGCCCATTCGGGTGGGAATAGGCGTACCGCGCGAGCCCGGTCATCGCCGCCATCGTCAGCAGCAGCGCCACTAGGACGCCTTGGTGGGCAGTTTGGGGGTAGCGCACCACCCCGACCAGAATGGCGTGCCCCAACAGGGCCAGCCGCACCCAGTGCACCACCCGGAACAACGGCGCCAACAGCACCTGAGAGGCTGGGCTGTGACGGTGCCGGGCGGCGAGCAAGAGAGAAGTCATCGGACGGGCTTGGTCGCCGAATCATCCGACGCCGGCTCGGCCGTCGGCGCCGGCTGGTCACCCGCGACCAGCTTGGCTGCCCGGGTGGTGCCGCCATAAGCATCGACATACTCCTGGCCGGTCAGCCTCTGGATCTGCGCCATCACCTGGTCGGTCACCTTGCGGTAGACCGAGCCGTCCGGATCGGTCCCGACATAGTCATCAAGCCGGATCGGGCGTCCGATCCGGATCACCGGCCGGTGCATGGTGGGGATCCCGAACGGTCCCCTGCGGAAGTCGGTGCCGTAGAAACCCACCGGTATCACCGGCACCTGGGCTGCGAGGGCCAGCCGAGCCACACCGGTACGGCCCCGGTACAGACGGCCGTCACGGGAGCGGGTGCCTTCGGGGAAGATGCCCACCAGACCACCAGCCCGCAGCACCTCCATCACCGGCTCCAGCCCCATCGCCGAAGCCCGTCCGCCGGAACGGTCCATCGGCACCTGTCCGACCGCTTTCAAGAACCAGGCCACGATATGGGTCGGCAGGTTATGGCCGGTGAAGAGTTCAGCCTTGGCCGGGAACGTCACCCGACGCCGGATCATGGCCGGCAGCAGGAAAGTCTCCCCGGCTGAGGTGTGGTTCGCTGCAAGGACCGCGCCACCGCTGGCGGGGATGTTCTCCTCGCCCTCGACCGTGGGCCGGAAACCGAACCGGCAGACCGGACGGAAGAGCAAGTACTTAAACAACGTGTACAGCATCGGATCCCTTCCGCTTCACCGGGATCAGACCTTACCCTGATGCACGCTCCGCCCGTAGCATGGCCATGTGACGAAGGCAGCAGTCGCCTCGGCCGGGGCCGGTCTGGTGGCGTTGGCCTGTGCCTGCGCGGGGCCGGCCACACCCAGCATGGCCGAGTGGGCTGCGCGGACCATGACGCCCGCCAGCGTCGGGGGGTGTGCCGAGTGAACGAGGACGACGTCGATGCCCGGTTCCGGTCGCTGATCGAGACCGAATTCGGCAGCGTGGGGATCGGGGCGGTCGGCGCGATCTCTCCCCTGGAGAGCGAGCCAGAGCCAGAGCCAGTACGGCAGCCGGAATTGATCTCGCCACGATCCTGGAGTCCGGCCGAGGAATCCGAAGCCGACGGCTCCGGGTACCGGCCGGAGCCGCTGCCACCGATGCCGCGACTCTCGTCGGCGGCCTGGTTCGGCATCGTCATTCTGGGTGCGGGTCTGCTGATCATCGCCGGGATACTGGTAGGCCTGATCGCCCGCTGGTGGGGACTATGGGTCGGTCTCGGCGGCGTCGCGTTGGGAATCTTGGTGTTGTTCTCGCGGCTACCGAACAAACGTGACGATGACGGCACCGGGGGCGCGGTCGTCTGAGGTTCATCTGTTCAGTCGGCCCGGAAAGTTTCCCGCAGCCGACGCAGTCGCTGACCGCGGGCCCGGCGCCAGGGCCAGAACGCCGACATCACCCCGGGCGGCTCGGTGATCGAGTGGCGGGCCAGGTCCGCGGATCCGATCAGCCCGGCGTCGTTGCGAAAATGAGCCAACGACAGCCGGGCGGTCGGCCGGTAGCCCCGACCGGTGAGAGACCGTTCGAAGGCGACGATCGCGGGCTGAATCAGCAAATCCCCGGCCTCACTCACCCCGCCTCCGATCACGAACAGTTCCGGGTCCAGGGCCGCAGCCAGGTTCGCCATCCCGCGCCCCAGCCAAGTGCCCACATCGGCGATCAGTTCAGCGGCCGGCTGGTCTCCCTCCAGCGCGGCAGCGGTCACATCCGGTCCGGTCAGGCGACCGTTCTGCTGGACGATCTGGTGCAGCCGGGAGGCGGTCGGCGACCCGGTTTCTACCAGTCCACGGGCCTCTCGGACCAAGGCGTTGCCGGAGGCGTACTGTTCCCAGCAGCCGCGGTTGCCGCAGGCGCACCAGTGACCGTCGGGGACCACCGACATATGCCCCCATTCCCCGGCCATTCCATAGCTGCCGCGAAACAGCCGCCCGTTGATCACCAAGGCCCCGCCGATGCCGGTGCCCAGGGTGAGGCAGACCATCACGGTGGCGCCCTGCCCGGAGCCGAAGCGGTATTCAGCCCAGGCGGCGGCGTTAGCGTCGTTGTCGACGATCACGGGCAGGTCAATCCGTTCCAGCAGGCGTTCCCGTAGCGGCTCGTTGCGCCAGGCCAGGTGGGGGGAGAAGCGCACCCGTGCCTGTTCAGAGTCGACCCATCCGGCAGCACCGATACCCACAGCTGCGGCCGTGTGCTGGGCCCTCAGCTGGTCCACGGTCTCGACGATTGCGTCTTCGACAGCGGCCGGGGTGGACGCCGGGGTTGGCCGCACCACCTTCTCCACTACCGTGCCGTCGGGCGCGACGACCCCTGCGGCGACCTTGGTGCCTCCGATATCCACCCCGATACTGAGCACGGATTCCCCCTCGTTATCGACCGCGACATCCTACGTCTGGCCATCATGAGACGCTCCCGGGCGAATGCCGGGTCGCCGTCAACGCTGCGGGATCGAGGCTGATTCGGCAGGCGGCTCACATACCCAGCGCGTCACGTAATCGGCTGGCCACCAAGGTCGCATCGCAGGTTGCTAGGACGTGGTCACGTCCGGCCAGTCCCGCAGCTCGGGCAGCGGTCGGGTCGGTGAGATAGCCCAGCAGGGTTCCGGCCAGCTGCGCTGGGTCAAGGGACGGGACGACCGTGCCGGTGAGGCCCTCGAGGACGGTCTCCGGGGCACCGCCAGAGTCCCCGACGACGATCGGCAGGCCACAGGCGGCAGCTTCAGCGAAAACCAGGCCGCGGCCCTCGGCGTACAGGCCACCCAGCAGGGACTGGACTGGCAGCGCGAACACTTGGGCCGAGCGGTACAAATCCGCCATCCGATGGCGAGGCTGGTCGCCCAGGAACCGCACCCCGGTCAGCCAGGTGGCCTGGCGGCGTAGCGACTCAGCGGCCGGCCCATCACCCACGATCAGCAGGCGGGCCGTGGGAATAGCAGCCAGGACCGTGGGCCAGGCCGCCAGCAAGGTGGCGAAGCCTTTCTGGCGCACCATCCGACCGGCCGAGATCACGACCGGCTCGGTGACTGGCTGGCCTGGACGGAACTGGGTGGTGTCGACCGGTGGTGGCAGCTGGGTGAGCTTGCAGCGTTCGGCCGCTGGCAGGGCCCGGGCAATGACCGCCGAGGTATGGGAGGAGATCACTCCGAGCGCGTCCAGCCCGGCCACCGCCCGCCGCAACGCGGCCGCGGCCACCGGGACCGAGGCCCACCACACCTCGTGGCCGTGGGAAAGGGCGACGATCCGCTCAGCGTAGGGACGCAACCGAGAGGCCAACAGACCCAGCGGGGCCGCAGCGCCGATCAGTACTCGACTCGTACGGTACCGGTGGGCCAGCCCAGCCGCCCGACGGGCCAGGGCTGGGGTGGGCAGCAGCGGACCCGGAATCCGGTGGACGGGAAACGGCAGCTGCACGTCGTACCAGTCGGTGTCGAACGATTCCTGCCGGGTCAGCACCACCACCTGGTGATCCAGCAGGTCACAGACACTGCGGACAAAGGACTCGATCCCCCCGATACGAGGGGGAAAATCGTTGGTGATGACCAGAGTGCGCGCGGTATTCACCCGAGCGCACTACCGATCAGGCGACGCGCCGCCCGCCCATGAACGGCATGGAGGTCACACTGGCGGTGGTAACTCCCGAGCGGGGGTTGGCCGCGTGGACGATCCGACCGTTGCCGATGTAGATACCCACATGGCTGATCCCGGAGTAGTAGAACACCAGATCACCCGGCTGCAGGTTAGACAGGCTGACCGGGGTCCCCACCCGGTACTGGGCCTGCGAGGTCCGGGGCAAGCTGACACCCACCGAGCGGTACGCAGCTGTGGTAAGCCCCGAGCAGTCGTAGGCGTTGGGGCCGGTGGCACCCATCACGTACGCCTTACCCACCTGGGCCATGCCGAAGCTGACCGCGCCGGAGCCTCGGGAACTGCCGCCGCCGCTCGCCGGGGGCGCAGGCTGTTCGGGCTTGGCGCTCGGGGCAGCGCTGTGATGGGCGGACTGAGTGGGCGACGTAGTCGGGCGGGCTGAATTGCGGTTCAGCTGGCCTGCCTCGGCCTGACGGGCAGCCTCAGCCTGCCGAGCGGCCTCGGCCTGGCGGGCAGCCTCCAGCCGCTGCCGCTGCTCCTCGGTCAGTCGCGCCAGGACCTTCTCTGCCGCCTGCACCTTCTCGTCGGACTGCTTCTTCAGGATCGCCAAGTTCTGCTGCTCAGCGCTCACCTGGGCCAGCTGAGCGGCGGCGGCGCGTTGAGTGTCGGAGAGATTGGCCTGGGCTGATTGGTAGTCCTGCAGCAGCGAGTTGGTATTGGCGTTGACCTTCTGAACGGTCGACAGGCGACTCAGGAAGCTGTCCACGTCTTCGGTCACCAGCAGCGCCGTGGTGGTGTCGTACGCCCGGCCGCGGTACTGCTGCAGCGCTACCTGGCCCACCTGGGTCCGCAATTCGGCGACCTTGCCGGCCTGCGCAGCAGCGTCAGCGCGGGCGGTGTCCACAGCCTTCTGGGCTCGGTCCCGCTTCTCCTGGACGGCGGCGTACTGCTGATCGATCTCGGTCTGCTGCTGCTCGAGCCGCTCCAATTCGACGCGGGCCTGTTCAACTGTGTCCGGATCCGCCATCGCCACGGAGGTTCCGGTGATCGCCAGGGCCCCGGCCAGAGCCATCACCGACAGCGACCGACCCACCTTGTGCAGCATGCTCACGAAGTGACTTCCCTTCACACCTGGACTGTGTCCCCAAGCTCATCCTGAGAAAACGGTAAACGAATCCCGTACCAATGCCAAGTTCCGACTCGGCATCTCTCTCATTTTTCTCGGGACTCGGCAAGGCCACCGACCTGGCGGTTGCCCTGGGCAGCCCAGCTAAGCCAAGGTCAGAGTATGGCTGTGCTGACCGTGGGTGTGGCGAGTAGCGCCTTGTTCGACCTGACCTGCTCGGAGCGGGTTTTCGCCGAGAAGGGGCTCGAGGCCTATCGCCGCTACCAGGCCGAGCATCTGGACAAACCGTTGTCCCCGGGCCCAGCACAGCCGTTCGTTCGGCGTCTACTCGCGCTCAACGAGGTGGTCGACGACGCGGTCGACGTGATCGTGATGTCGCGCAACAGCGCCGAGACCGGCTTGCGGGTGATGCGGTCGGTGGAGGCGGCCGGGCTCGCCATCTCGCGGGCGGTTTTCCGTGACGGGCTCAGCTCGTACGATTTCATGCCGGCGCTGGAGATGTCGCTGTTCCTGTCCGCCAATCGGCAGGATGTGGCGGAGGCGGTGGCGGCCGGGCACCCGGCCGGGACGGTACTCGGCGGTATCCCTCAGGATACTGATGCCGTCGGTCTGAGGGTGGCCTTCGACTTCGACGGAGTCCTGGCCGACGACTCCTCCGAGCGGGTCTACCGCGACGGCGGCCTGCCGGAGTTCTCCCGGCACGAACGGGAGCTGGCTGAACAGCCGCTGCAGCAGGGCCCGCTGGCGGATTTCCTGAAGGGCCTGAATCAGATCCAGATCCGCGAATCGGACATGGCTCGCCAGGACCTGGGCTACCAGCCGCGGCTGCGGGTCTGCCTGGTAACGGCCCGTTCGGCCCCGGCCCACGAGCGGGCGGTGAACAGCCTGCGCGCCTGGGGGCTCCGGGTCGACGACGCTTTCTTCCTTGGCGGGCGGCCGAAGGCCCCGGTGATCGAGATCCTCCGCCCGCACATCTTCTTCGACGACCAGACCCAGCAACTGGTCGGTTTGCATCACACCCCCTTGGTCCATGTGCCGTTCGGGGTCGCCAACGTCGGCTGAGCCCGCGATCCGCGGAATCTGTCAGAGGGCACCTTTAGTGTCTCAGGTATGACGCAATCGACGCTGCTGGACGCCGGGGCTGCATTGTCCGAGGTCACCTTCTGTGTGGTCGACCTGGAAACCACCGGTGGGGCCACAGACAGCGCGATCACCGAGGTAGCAGCGGTCCGGGCACGAGCCGGGGAGGTGATCGAGGAATTCCAGACCCTGGTCAACCCTGGCATCCGAATCCCGGCCCCGATTACGGCGCTGACCGGGATCACCGATGCGATGGTGACCACCGCTCCCCCGCTGGCCGAGGTGCTGCCGGCATTCCTGCGGTTCGCAGCCGGCTGCGTCCTCGTCGTCCACAACGCCGACTTCGATGTTGGCTTCCTGAGGCGTGCCTGCGCCAGCCTGGGTTGTCCCTGGCCCGCCCCGGCCGTAGTGGACACAGTCACGCTGGCCCGGTCGGTGCTACCGCGCAGCGAGGTGCCGAATTGCAGGTTGGCGACCCTGGCAACCTATTTTCACGCCACCGTGACCCCCGACCATCGGGCCCTGGCTGACGCCCGAGCCACCGTCGACGTGCTGCACGGTCTGATCGAACGGGTCACCTATCTGGGAGTCCGGACCGTGGCGGACTTGCTGGAGTACACCACCCGGGTGGGGCCGGCGCGGCGAGCCTGTCGAGGCAGGGCGCGTAGGCTGCCGTCTACCTCCTGAGGCTTTGCACGGGCCACTGCCAGGCCTAGAACCTGGCGGTCTGTCCTGAAGATCGTTGCCGCCGGCTCGGCGCCGGATGGAAAGATCCACGTGATACGGCACGACCAGCTCGCGGCCCAGCGCCACCCCGGGGAAGACCCGATCCAGGTCGCGAACGCCGCGATGGCCGGCGCCAAGACGGTCACCATGCCTATGGTCTTGCTGCCGGCCGTCACCATTGCGGAGAATGAGCAGATTGCCAGCTGGCTGGAATCCGACAGGGTTCAGCCGATCTCGCTCGAGGGCCCTGATCCTGACCTTGACGCTGTAGCCCTTGCGTTGCGGAAGGCGATCCGCTGCGCCCCCTTCGGCCCGCCTGATCCTGACCTTGACGCTGTAGCCCTTGCGTTGCCCTCCCCCGCACCCGACCAGGGCCGTCTGCGACGCCCTAGGATGCCGCCATGATCACCGCGATTGTATTCGTCGAGACTGACGTTGCCGCGATTGCGGAGGTCGCCCGTCAGATCGCTGATCTCGACGGTGTCACCGAGGTCTACTCGGTCACCGGCCGGGTCGATCTGATCGCCATCGTCCGGGTTGCCTCCAACGACGCCGTGGCCGAGGTGGTCACGGACCGGCTCAACACGGTGCCCGGCGTCGTGCGTACCGAGACCCATATCGCCTTCCGTGCCTACTCCCGCCACGACCTTGAGGCGGCCTTTTCCCTGGGCGTCTCGTGACGGCCGGTTCTCGGCTGATGCTGGTAGCACTGGCGGCAGCAGTGGTACTGCTGGGGGTGGCTGTGCTGCTGGCATTGCTGTGGAACCACCAGCCAGAGCTCATCCCGATCCCGATCCCCACCACGACCGGCCCGGTGTAGTCGCCGGCCGGCACCCGATGGACGGATCGGGGCCGACCGGACGCGGCTCAAGCCACTGTCACCGATTGGATCACCACCGGATCCACCGGGCGGCTGGCCTGGGTCGGCACCGCCGCGATGGCATCCACCACCCGCTGGCTAGCCGGGTCCTTCACCTCGCCGAAGATCGTGTGCTTGCGGTTCAGGTGAGGGGTAGGGGCTACCGTGATGAAGAACTGCGAGCCGTTGGTGCCGGGCCCGGCATTGGCCATTGCCAGCAGGTATGGCCGGTCGAAACGGTGCTCGGGGTGGAATTCGTCAGCGAAGGTGTACCCGGGGCCACCGCGACCATCGCCGCGGGGGCAGCCCGCCTGGATCATGAAGCCATCAACCACCCGGTGGAAGGTCAACCCGTCGTAGTAGTTGCCCGTGGTCTCCTGGCCAGTGGCCGGATCCCGGTAAGGCTTGGTGCCGGTGGCCAGCCCGACAAAATTGGCAACGGTCTTAGGGGATTCGTCGTCCAACAGCTCGATGACGATGTCGCCGTGGTTGGTGTGCAGGGTGGCTGTGCTCACAGTGCTCCTCTGGTTGTGCGGTCCGGGCCATCTTCTCGCATCGATCAGCATCGCACCATCAGGTCGGGCCCCTGGCCCGGGCTCCCCCTCACGGGTACCGTGGTGGCACTCCAGATCACTGGAGCGACATTCCGATATCGGAAGGACAATGTATGTTTCGCAAGAAGGCCTTGCGTGCAGCCGCCGCAGAGACCACTCACACGGCCGCTGATCGAGGCGTCGCGGCCCTCGACCTCGCGATCGAGCGGATCACCCCGCTACTGGAACAAGCCGCGGAGCGGGTCGCTCCGTTGGCTGAGGACGCCAAGCACCGGGCCATGGATGCCAAGGTGTCAGCGGCCCGATTCGCCGCGGACACCATGGACTCGATCCAGCCTCAGTTGAACGAGGCCCTGGACAAGGTCTCCCCCGCGGTGGAGAAGGCTCAGAAGACGGTCCAGAACGACCTCATCCCCAAGCTGATCGAACTGCTGCACGAGGCGGCCGAGCACCCCACCGTCGCTGCTGCCCTGGACACCACCAGGCAGGCCGCTGATCAGGTTGAGAGCCGAGGCAAGGCCGCCGCGGCCGCTGTGAAGGGTGAGCTGGAGCTGCCGAAAAAGACGCACAAGGGCAGGCGCTTCGTCAAGGTGGCGGCCGCCGGAGCCCTGGTCGCCGCTGCGGTCGTCGCGGTGCGGGCTTTCCTGGGATCGAAGGACTCCGGTTGGGAAGCGCACGAACCCAGCCCGGCCTACACCTACACCGAGACCACCCCGGCCGATCCAGCGCCCGCGGCTCAGCCGATGTCGCAGTCGACCCCGACCGAGCCCGAGCCCGAGCCCGAGTCTACGGAACCGGACGAGGAGACTCCGGTCTACGGCGAGGGGTCGTATATCGGCACCGAACCGCCGCAGGGATACACGATCAAGGGCAATGAGCGTTCGATGAAGTACCACATCCCCGCTTCGGGTGGCTACGAGCGCACCATCGCCGATGTCTGGTTTGTCAGCGAGGAAGCAGCCCAGGCAGCTGGTTTCACTAAAGCTCAGCGCTGATCCCTCAGCATCGGACTGGCGGGTGTCCCGTACGGGGCGCCCGCCAGTCCGCGCCTTCGGTCGTCTCAGATAGTGAGAAGTTTGGTCGGCCACCTCACAAATGGGTTCTGGGATCGGCTTTGACCGGTGACGTGTTCACCGATCGAAAGGCACCCCCATGGCCGATCAGTACTGGCTTCCGGCAGCCCCCTTCCGGAGCCTGGCCCGACATCTGATGAACTCCCACGGGCTCGGGGTCGAGGAGCTGGCCGTACAGGCAGGATTGCCGGTGGCAGCGGTCCGGACCCTGGTCCAGGGCCGAGGCGGCCGAGCCCGACCCCGGGTCGCGCGTTTCGTCGCGCAAGGCCTCACTGACTTCTTCGACCGGGCCGACCAGCGCCGGGCTGCGTAGGATGCGCGCGTGACTTCCCTGCTGCCGGCCATCGTGGTGGCGCTGATCAGCGGCGTTATCGCCGCCGCAGCCGTCGGCCCGCTGCTACGCCGGGTGCCGGAGCCCCAGTTGGAGCCGGACGAGGAGAAACTCAGGTACGCGGCGCTGGCGACGGCCCGGACCGCCGCAGCCTGTCTGCTCTGGGCGACCGCGCTGGCCTTCGTCGCGGCAGCCCGAGTGCCGTTCGCCACCCTGGCGCCCTGGTTGGTGCTGGCGGTATGTGGGGCGATCGCCGCGGTCATCGACATCGCCACCACCTGGATTCCCCGGTCGCTGTGTCATGGCGCCTGGGCGCTGGCAGCGCTCGCGACGCTAGCGTCGGCAGCGACACTACCCGCCTGGCCGGACGCGCTCCGGGCAGCCATCGGGGCGGCCGGCTCCGGCGGCCTGTTCTGGCTGGTGTACGAAGTCGCGGTCCGCGGCGAACGACACCTGTTCGGCTTCGCCGATGTCCGGCTCGCCTTCTTGGCCGGCGCGGTGGCAGCCTGGCACAGCTGGTCGACGCTGGCCTCGGGGCTACTGCTGGGGACCCTCATCGGGGCGGTCTGGGGCGTCGTCACGGCGATTGTCCGACGACGTGACGCTGCCTTCCCGTACGGGCCCAGCATCGTGCTCGGACCCTTCGCCGCGCTGCTGGTGGGGCTCTTGTCAGGCTGAGGCTGCTCGCTGTTCCTGGGTAACGTCGACCCACCGCTGCAGCAGCCGGGTCGCTGCCCCCGAGTCGATTGCGGCCGCGGCCTCCTCGAGATGCTGCGCCAGCTGCTCGGCGACCGGGCGCCGGTCTGGGCCGTGATAGGCCACCAGGGCCGCCGCCGCGTTCAGCAGCACGATGTCGCGGACCGGGCCCCGGACCCCGGCCAGGGTCTCGCGCACGACCTCGGCGTTACGTTCGGGTGGCCCGCCCACCAGGTGGGCCTTCGCAGCCCGCGGGATCCCGATCGTGGCCGGGTCGAGCTCGTCGGGACGTACCTGGTGCTCCCCGATCACCCAGACCCGCGATGTGGTGGTAGTGGTGAGTTCGTCAAGCCCATCGTCGCCATGGAAGACCAGGCCGCGGCAGCCGCTGCGGGCCAGCACCCCGGCCATCAGCTCAGCCATCCGCAGATCGGCGACGCCCACCGCCCGGGCCCTCGGTCGAGCCGGGTTAGTCAGCGGCCCCAGGAAGTTGAAGGTGGTCGCGATCCCTAGCTCACGCCGAGCAGTCGCCGCGTGCCGCAGAGCGGGATGGTAGAGGGGCGCGAACAGGAAGACCAGATCCGTCGCCGCGAAGACCGCCGGTTGGCGCTGGGGGGCCACGTCGATCGCCACCCCGACCGTCTCCAGCACATCAGCAGTCCCGCACATCGACGAGGCGGCCCGGTTACCGTGCTTGACGACCCGGGCCCCGGCCGCGGCAGCCACCACGGCGGCCATGGTGGACACATTCACGGTGTTGGCCCGGTCTGCGCCCGAGCCGACAATGTCGACCGCCTCCTGGTCCAGGTCAATCGAGGTGGCGACGTCCAGCATCGCCTCGGCCAGAGCCATCACCTCGTCCACCGTCTCCCTCTTGGCGCGCAGCGCGACCGCAAAGGCCGCTACCTGCACCGGGGTGACACTGCCAGCGAGGATCTGGCTCATGGCCCAACGGGCGGCCTCCGGTTCGAGATCATCGCGGCGTACCAGTCCGGCGACGAGGTCAGGCCAGCGCATCAGGACCGGGCCCCCGCTGGTTTGGGGGTGCGATGCAGTTCAGCATTCTCCTTAGAGCGGCGGCGGATCAGCTCGATCGCCAACCTCGGCAGCTCAACCGGGTCTACCGGGTACGGCAGGATCGCATCGACCCCGCACCAGGTGGCCAGCCAGGCATCCTGGGGCCGGGCCACCAGCAACACTAGCGGCGGGCAATTCGGGATCTCATCCTTGATCTGTTTGGCCACCCCCATGCCGCCGGCCGGGACCGCCTCGCCATCGAGGATGCACAGCCAGTACCGCTGGGCCTCCAGCGCGGAGATCACCGCCGCCTGGGTGGCCACCTCCTCGATCCTCAAATCGGGCAGGTCAGGAGCCAGTCGTCGTCCCAGCGCCAACCGCACCCGATTCCGAACCGTCCGGTCATGGGAGTACAGCAGCACCGTCGCGCTCGTGTTCATGGTCATTCCTCAGCCTCGGGTCTGATCGGCGACATTCTAGTGTTCGTCGTCGCCTACACACCGATCCCGCTTCCGGCGGGCTCTGGGGCAGCAGGCCGGCGGCTGCTCCTACGGTAGTTCTCGACGTCGTCACGGGACTGTCTGTCAGGAGAAACGATGCGGTACCCCTACTGGGCCAGACCGAAATGACGATCCCCCGGCTGTGCATCGGAGGAATGAGTTTCGGCAGGCTCTTCCCCGACTTCCACCAGTGGGTGATCGACCAGGACGCCACCCAGCAGGTGCTGTCTCGGGCGCTGGAGGTGGAGATCACCTTCATCGACACCGCGAACGTCTATGCCCATGGCACCAGCGAGGAACAGATCGGCATCGCGCTGCGGAACCTGGGGGTGAAACGGGAGGATATGGTCCTGGCGAACAAGGTGTATTTCACTTGAGGGGCACTTGTCGTGGGCCGCGATCGAGCGGGAGATTACCGCCAGTCTGCAGCGGTTGAGAACTGATTACCTCGATTTGTACATCATCCACCGCTTCGACATATCAGACCCCGGTCGAGGAGAGCCTGCAGGCCCTCGACGGTCTGGTTCGGGCCGGGAAGGTCCAGGCACTGGGCGCCAGCGCAATGTACGGCTATCAGCTCCACACCATGCAGGTGGTGGCCCGCGACAACGGCTGGACCTCGTTCTCATCGATGCAGAATCACTACAACCTGCTGTACCGCGAGGACGAGCGGGAACTGATCCCGGTCTGCCGGCAATTCCAGATGTCGCTTACCCCGTACAGCCCGCTCGCCTCAGGGCATCTGACCCGCCGGGCCTGAGAGAGCGGCTCAGTCCGCTCTATCACCGATGTCACGATGCGGGCCACGTACGACGCCGAGCAGGATCTGCCGGTCATCGAGCGGGTTGCTGGCCTGGCGCCGCGCTACCAGGTGGCGATGGTGGACGTAGCTTTGGCCTGGCTGTGGGCGAAGGACGTGGCGGCGCCGATCGTGGGATGTTCCTTGCCCAGTCGGGTCGACGACGCTGTCCGAGCGCTCGACCTGAACCTGAGCGAACAGGACCTGGCCTGGTTCGAGGGGCCGTACCAGCCGCACCCGGTGGTGGGCGCGCTGGCCCGTCCCGGCGAGCGACGGGCTGCCGGTTCGCCTATCGAACGTCGCTCGTAGGCTCGACTGGGTCTTCGTTGCTCGTTCTCCGGCCGGCTGGGCGTGACAGAATTCTCAGGTGCGTTTCCTGAACGACCAGCCTGCCCATGACCTCACCTACCGCGACGTGTTTCTGGCGCCTAACCGTTCCAACGTCGCTTCCCGTACCGAGGTCGACCTGACTAGTACGGACGGCATGCAGACGCCGCTGCCGGTGGTGGCGGCGAACATGACCGCGGTCAGCGGCCGTCGGATGGCTGAGACCATGGCCCGCCGCGGTGCGGTCGCGGTACTGCCCCAGGATCTCCCGACTGGGGTGGTGGCCGCGCAGATCCGAGGCGTGAAACAGTCTCACCCGGTCTTTGAGACCCCGATCCACGTGCGGCCGGATGCCACGGTGGGCGAGGTGATGGCCCTAATCCCCAAGCGGGCGCATGGAGTGGCGCTGGTGGTCGACCGGGGCCGCCCGCTGGGCTTGGTCTCCCCCGACGAGGCTGCCGGCGTGGATCGTTTCGCCCAGGTGCAGGACGTGATGACCACTGATATCGCCCTGGTCAGCGACACCACGTCCCCGGTCGAGGTCTTCGACACGTTACGGGCCCGTCACCAGAAGGTGGCGGTGGTGGTCGCGGCAGACCAGACCCTGGTGGGGTTGATGACCAGCAAAGGTGCGCTGCGTTCGTCGCTGTACCCGCCGGCGTTGGACCCGGACGGGGCGTTGCGGGTCGGGACCGCGGTCGGGATCAGCGGCGATGTGGACGCCCGGGCCCGGGGTCTGCTGGAGGCCGGCGCGGACGTGTTGGTGATTGATACCGCCCACGGCCACCAGGAGCGGATGCTGGCGGCGTTGGAGGCGGTCCGTCGAGTCCGCGACGAGCATGCCGAGCGGACCGGCCGCCGGATCGGGATCGTGGCCGGCAATGTGGTGACTGCGCGAGCAGTGTCCGACTTAGTCCAGGCCGGCGCGGATGTCCTCAAGGTCGGGGTCGGGCCGGGGGCGATGTGCACCACCCGGATGCAGACCGGCGTCGGTCGTCCCCAATTCAGCGCGGTCCTGGAATGCTGCGCCGAGGCCGCCAGCCTGGGCCGGGCGGTTTGGGCCGATGGCGGAGTCCGTCACCCGCGCGATGTGGCCCTGGCGTTGGCGGCCGGGGCCGGGTCGGTGATGATCGGTTCCTGGTTCGCGGGAACGTACGAATCGACCGGGCCACTGCTGACCGACCACCAGGGGCGCCGCTACAAGGAGTCGTACGGGATGGCGAGCGCCAGGGCGGTACGCAGCCGGACCCGCGACGAGTCGGCCTTCGACCGGGCCCGCAAGGCGCTCTTCGAGGAGGGAATCTCTAGTTCCCGGATGTACCTCGACGAAGAGCGTCCCGGCGTCGAGGATCTGCTGGACTGGATCACCTCGGGGGTCCGCTCGGCGTGCACCTACGCCGGGGCCCGGACCCTGGCCCAGTTCCACGAGCAAGCTGTGATCGGGGTCCAGTCGGCCGCCGGCTACGACGAGGGCCGTCCATTGCCGGACGGCTGGTGACCTGGCCTCGGCATCCGTTTCTCGCGGCGCCGGGTATGGACCTTAGTGGAAAGAATCACCGCAGGCGCAGGAACTGCCCGCGTTGGGGTTGTCGATCGTGAATCCCTGCTGGCTGATGGTGTCGGCGAAGTCGATCTCGGCGCCGTTCAGGTATGGGGCGCTCATCCGATCCACCGCGACCTTCACCCCGGCGAATTCGTTGACCACGTCACCGTCCAGCAGCCGCTCGTCGATCTCCAACTGGTAACGCAGCCCAGAACAGCCGCCCGGTTGCACCGCAACCCGCAGTACCAGGTCGTCACGGCCCTCCCGATCCATGAGTTCCCTAACCTTGGCCGCTGCCACGTCGGTGAGCACAACGCCCTGGGTGGGCTTGGTGTCGATGGTGTCGGTCATGGCGTCCTCCGGTCTGCGCTACGTTCCCGACCAGTGTAGGGCTCGTCTCCGACAGCCGAGCATCACCAGCTCCAAGTGGCGGCTACCCGCCGGGCCAGGGCGACCAGGTCGTCGCCCGGCGTCAGCCCGTAGCCGGATTCAATCCCCCAGCTGCGCAGTTCCCGCGCGGACACCACCATCCGCTCGGCTACGACGATGCAGGCCACGGCGGCGGATTCGGCCCAGCCGGCCACCACCCGGGCCAGGGCGACACCGGTGCCTCCGAAGTCCAGGGCCGCCATCACCAGCACCACCAGGTCGGCCTGGGCCAGGCTGTGTTCCAGGCCGCTCAGCTCCGCCAGCACCTGGGGGGCGCTCGCGAGTCGACCACCCAGGGCCAGCACCAACAGCCCGCCACCGCCGGCAGCCCCGGCACCGGGCCCCGGCTCCACCTGGAGCCGCTCGGCCAGCTGAGCATAGGCGGCGTCTCGGGCTAGAATCTGGGCCCGGTCCTCGCCGCTGGCGAAGCCTGCCCGGGCGGCCACACCCCTCGCCCCCACCAGCGGCAGCGTCAGCTGGTCGGCGCTAACCACCCCGATCAGGTCGATGCCGACTACCGGCGCCGCACCGCTCGCCGCCAGATCCAGCGCCACGTCAGCCGAAAGGTCGACCAACACCGTGGTGGCACCGGCGCTGGCCTGGGCTCGGACCGCAGCCGCCAGCTCGGTGGCCCGACCGCTGGCCGGCACCAGGCAGGCCGTGGACTCGGACAGGTCCGCCAGCGCCGAGGCCAACTGGTCGGCCCGCTCGGCCATTGGGACCACGGCGACCTGGTGACCTCGCCGGGCGAAGGCCTGGCCGACGACGCCGCCGGCCAACCGGGGCCCCAGCCTGTCAGTGGCCGTTGCCAGCACCAGCACCCGCATGGCCGGCCAGCCTAACGTTGCGCCGGGAGAGGTTGGGTACGATGACGGCGCATCGCGACCAACCAGAACGAGGGCCAGCGTGGGACTCTTCCGCCCGTACCAGCCGAAACCGAACAGTGAGGTCACTGAGCCTGCCGACCAGCCGCGGGACGCTCCTGGGCGGCCATCGGGGAAGGGGGCGCCGACTCCGAGCCGCAAGGAGGCCGAAGCCGCCCGCCGGCAGCGGCTGAACCCGGTGCTGACCAAAAAACAGGCCCGGATCCGGGAACGCCAGCACCGAGCCACCCAGCGAGACCGGGCGCTGACCGCGCTGGAGGCTGAGCCGGAGCGGGTCCTGCTGCGCGACTATGTCGATTCCCAGTGGACGCTGGCGGAGTTCTTGCTGCCGGTGATGCTGGTCATCTTGGCGTTGTCGTTCCTGGCCGGTCGGTTCCCGATCCTGCTGGCGGTATCGACGGTGTCCGCGTACGCGCTGCTGGCGCTCGCAGTGGTGGATCTGGCGCGGATCTGGCGCGGTTTTAAGCGAGTACTGGCCGATCGGCTGCCGCGGTCCTCGCCGCGGGGGCTGCTGATGGTGGTGATCAACCGAGCCATGTCGATCAGACGTTTCCGGGTCCCGGCGCCTCGGATCAGCCGCGGCGACGCGTATTAGGAAGAAGGTGCTGCCGATGATGTGGGCATGGCAGGACGCGGACCAGCAGGTTGACCTGGCTGACCTGGGCGGCGTTGGCTTCGCCAGTCAGGAAGAAGCCGAGGCCTGGTTGTCTGAGGCCTACCCTGATGTGGCCGAGGCGGGAGTGACGGCGGTCAGTCTGTGCCAGGACGGTCGCCTGGTCTACGGGCCGATGTCGTTGTCGGACTGAGACCGTCCTGGTCGCTGACCACCGCTTCTGTCAGCCGAATCAGTCCCCGCGGACGCCTGGGGTGACGAAGGGCGGCTTGACCACCTCGAACGGCTCTACCCGGTTGCGGATCTGTACCGACACTGTCGAGCCCGGCTCGGTGTCGGGCGGCAGCAGCGCCAGCCCGATCCCGATCTTCAAAGTGGGTGAGAAAGTGCCCGAAGTCACCACGCCGATCACCGAACCGTCCTGATCGACCACCGGCATCTCGTGTCGCGGGATTCCCCGGCCGATGGCGCGGATCCCGCGCAGCAGCCTGGTCCGAGCCTTACGTTCGGCTCGTAGCGCCTCGGCCCCATCGAAGGTGTCCTTCTTCCAGCCGACCGCCCAGGTGGCTCCGGCTGCGACCGGGGAGATCTGGGGGCCCAGGTCGTTGCCGTGCAACGGATAGCCCATCTCGGTCCGCAGGGTGTCGCGGGCCGCCAGGCCGCAGGGCAGGATCTGGTACTGCTGCCCCGCTGCCAGCACCGCATCCCACAGCGCCCCCGCCGACTCCGCCGGGCAGACCAGTTCGTAGCCGCGTTCACCGGTATACCCGGTCCGGCAGACAGTCAGCTCGACACCGTCAAGGTTGGCCACTTCGAAGCGCATGTAATCATGGCCGACCGGGAGCCCGATCGACGCCAGCACCTCGTCGGAAAGGGTTCCCTGGACCGCGAGCACGGCATAATCGTGGTGCAGGTTGCGTACCTCGATGTCATCGGGCGCCCCTTCGCTTAGGCGCCGTACGACCTCGGTGGTGTTGGCCGCGTTGGGGATCAGGAAGACCTCGTCATCGCCACGCAGGTAGGCGATCATATCGTCCACGGTGCCGCCGCTGGTATCGCACAGCAGGGTGTACTGGGCCTGGCCGGGGCCGATCTTGCGCAGGTCATTCGTAAGACGGGTGTTGAGGTACCCGGCCGCGCCGGGGCCCTTCACCACAGCTTTGCCGAGATGACTGACGTCGAAGAGGCCGACCCGTTCCCGTACCGCGGTGTGCTCGGCCACCACGCCGGAATATTCGACCGGCATCACCCAGCCGCCGAATTCGGCGAACTTGGCCCCGGCACTGACGTGACGCTCGTGGAGCGGAGAGTGCAGCCCTGCAGGTATGTCCATGACGATCCTCCCTGATCGGTGGGTCGGCCATGACCCTATCGCCTCGTGACGCTAGGGTCAGCCAAAGGGGTATCTCCCCCGATCTGGACACCCAGCGAAAGGTGGCAGCCGTGGTCTCTGTCGGCCTCGCCAAGAAGTTCCCCAGCGACGTCGATGCCGTGATCGTCGGCCTCACCGAGGTCTCCGGCACCCCGGCCCTGGTGGACGTGCCAGCAGAAGTGGCCAAGGCCTTCGGCAAACAGTTCGGCCCCCCACTGTCAGTGGCGCTGGACCTGGGCGCCCAGTCCACGATCGGCAACGTCACTTTGCTGCCGACTGCCGGACCCCGGCTGGTGATAGTCGGGCTGGGCGATGTGGATGTCACCCCTGAGCAGGTTCGCCGCGCCGTCGGCAACGGGGTCCGAGCCCTGGCCGGTCTAGAGCCGCAGCGGCCGCTGCACGTGGCGGTGAGCCTCGACCTGGCCGAGCCCGAGGTGATCAAGGGAGCAGTCGAGGGTGCGCTGCTCGGTGCCTACCGCTTCACCAAGATCGGCAGCGAGCCGCGTGATCTGCTGGGCACGCTGACCGTGCTGTCGCGTTCCGACGCCAAGGACGCGGTCGCGGCAGCGGTGGCGATCAGTGCCGGGGTTAACCAAGCCCGCGACTGGATCAATGCCCCCGCCAATCTGCTCTACCCGCAGACTTTCGCCGAAGCCGCCGAGAAGGTAGCTCGCCAGGCCCGGCTGTCGGTCTCAGTGCTGGACGAGAAGGCGCTAGCTAAGGAAGGTTTCGGGGGGATCTTGGCTGTCGGCAGCGGCTCCTCGCGCCCGCCTCGGCTGGTCCGACTTTCCTACGCGCCGCGCGGCGCCCGGACCCATCTCGCCCTGGTCGGCAAGGGGATCACCTTCGACACCGGCGGTATCAACCTGAAGCCGAGCGAATCGATGTTCACCATGAAGAGTGACATGTCCGGTGCGGCGGCGGTGATCGCGGCGATCTCGGTGATCGCCAGGCTGGGTCTCAAGGTCAAGGTCACCGCGTACGCGGCGATGGCCGAGAACCTGCCGTCAGCGACCGCGTATCGGCCCTCGGACGTGCTGACGATGTACGGCGGCACAACGGTCGAGAACTACAACAGCGATGCCGAGGGCCGTCTGGTGATGGCCGATGCCCTGGTCCGGGCTAGCGAGGACCAGCCAGACCTGATCGTCGATGTGGCCACCCTGACCGGCGCCTGCGTGGTGGCGCTCGGGGAACGCACCTCGGGTCTGATGGCCACCGACGACCAGACCGCGGACCTGGTCCTGGATGCGGCCGAGGCAGCTGGGGAAGCCTTCTGGCAGTTGCCGATCACCGATGAGGCAGGTGAGGTACTGAAGTCAAAGGTGGCCGATCTGCGCTCCGGCGGGAAACGCTGGGGCGGGGCCCTGGTCGCCGCGGCCTTCCTGCGGGAATTCGTCGGCGATGACATCGCCTGGGCGCACCTGGACATCGCCGGCGCGGGCTTCAATGAACACGACCCGTACGACTATGTGCCGGCCGGTGGCACCGGCGTCGCGGTCCGGACCCTGGTCGCGCTGGCCCAGTCCTTGCAAGGCTGAGATGCCTACCCGGTCGGTGACCACCGATGTGGTGGTGGTCGGTGGGGGTCCGGCCGGGTTACTGGCGGCGGTCAGCGCAGCCCACCACGGGCTGCAGGTGCTGCTGGTCGAGGCCGACGAGGTACTCGGCGGCTCGGCCGCCGCCGGCGATGGCCTGCTCTGGTTGCCGCAGGTCCCCGTCGGGGAACGCGGCCCGGGGCAGGCGGCCCGCTCGTACCTGGATGCCCTGTACGGAACCGGTGACCCGCGCCGGGAAGCTTTCGTCGAAACCGCGCCGGACCTGCACCACTTCCTAGCCGAAATCGGAGCGCCGCTGGCGCTGGTTGCTGGCGAACCGGACGGCCATCCGGAGGAAACCGGCGGTCGCCGATCCGGCCGGGTCTTCGAACCGGTCGCCACCACGACCCGCCGGCTCGGGCAACAATCCGGCCTAGTCAGACTCGGCACCGGCAGCGCGACCTACGCGCAGCGACGCCGAATGGTGCAGGCCAGCCGAAACCCCCGCGGGGTACTCGCCGCGGTGCAGGTGTTCGGGGGCCGAGGGATGCTGGGCCGGCTGGCCGGCCGGGAACCGGCAGTCGGTGCCTCGGCGCTGTTGGTCGGGCTGGTCGCGGCGGCGGCCGAGGCCGGGGTCAAGATCTGGCGCGGTTGTCCCCTGCGTCACGTCGAACCGGGCCCGCCCAGCGCTGCCATCGTGCATCGGGATGGGGCCGAGATGCGCCTGATTGCCGAGCGCGGGGTGGTCCTCGCCTGCGGTGGCTTCTCTCATGACCGTACGGCACGGTCGCGGTATCTCGGGCCGGCAGCTGACGAGGCTTGGAGCCTGGCCTGCCGGTACGCCGATGGCACCGCCCTGCGGATCGCCCAGGAACTGGGCGCAGCCACGGGCGGTTTCGGCAACGCCGAGTGGCGCCCGTCGCTGCGGCTCGGTGACGGCTCCTTCCATCCGGTCACTGTGGCCCGCGCAATGCCGGGCTCCGTGCTGGTGGATGCAGCTGGGACCCGCTTCTGCAATGAGAATTCCGGCTCGGTGGAGCTGGGCCGAGCGATGCTGGAACGGTCCCGACAGGTCTCGGCGGCGCCGGCCTTCTTGGTGCTGGATGCCCGGCACCGCTCCCGCTTCCCGCTCGGGCCCTGGCCGCCGCGTCTGCTGACCACCCATGCGGTCCGTGATGGCGAGGTGACGAAGGCAGACCACCCGACCGCCTTGGCGGGACAGTTGGGGATCGACAAGGCCGGCCTGATCGGAAGCCTGGCCCGGTTCAACTCCTTCGCCCAGAAGGGCCGAGATGACGATTTCCGGCGGGGGGTCTCGGCCTGGGACAAGGCCCACGGGCTGCTCTTCCACCGTCCGAACCGTTGCCTGGGCCCGCTAGATCTGCCCCCGTACTACGCGGTCCGGGTCTATCTCAGCGAAGTTTCGACCCGGGGTGGGCTGCTGACCGATGCCGATGCCCGGCTGTTCGACCTGGCTGGCGACCCGCTCCCTACCGTGTTCGCGGTCGGGTCGGCCAGTGCCTTGCCCTGGGGAGATCGCGACCCGGGCCCGGGTGCAGGGCTGGCGGCATCCCTAGTAGCCGCGCTGCGGGCCGCGGCGACGCTAGCCGGCGACTCAGCCTGAGCGCCGGCCCCGGGCTCGGCAGTTAGAAGTCCCGCATTCGCTGCGGATAGCCGACCACGGCGGTCTCGTAGCAGGGCAGATGCCGGCGGCGCGCAACATCCTGGGCCCGCCGAGAGCTGGGCACGCTGCGCCGGGTCCACTCAGGATCGCGGGCTATCAGCGTGATCGAGGGACTGGCCATCGACGTTTCCCGCTCTAGGTAAGCCTCGGCGCCCCGGTGGCTACTGATGAGAGCATCCAGGTAGATCTCGGTCGAGCGGCTTCTCCTCCCCCCGTAGCCAGTCCAGAGCTCCCACGTTTCCATTATCAGCGGTCGTTCGAAACCTGACCAGCCGGCAGGTCATGAATCTGGCTCGCCGTCACCCCGCCGTCTCACGTAGCCGTGGCTGCTGCTATGATCCCGTATAGGAGGGAATCCGGTGCAAATCCGGAGCTATCCCGTAACTGTGATGCGCGAGCTCAGCCAGACACCTCTCAAAGTGCATAAGTGGATGGTGCGGTCACGAGGATGGTCGCGGTCCAGGCGCATGCGTTGTCGTAATCCCCTGGCTTTGTCCCGGGTATGAGGTTCTCGCAGCGTGTTCCGGGTATCGCGTTTCTTTTTCGGGCCGGCCTTCTCATGAATTGAGAGAACCGCTGGTGAGGAGACGCAGGTGAAGTTCTTAATCCATCGCCTTGCTGCTGTGATGGCGATCGTTGTGGCCCTAGTAGGCTGCTCAAACGGAAACCAGCAGTCCGCTGCGGGTGAGCCGTCCAGTAAGCAAGTCGTTCTAGCAGCACCGCGCGACCTGACCCCGGGCCCAAAGGACGGCTACTACACCAGCCTCATCCTGCAGGTCTGGGAGCCCCTGGTCACCCTGGCTGAAGATGGCTCACCAGCCCCGGCGCTGGCCACCCAGTGGACGATGTCGGCCGACGGCAAGGAGTGGACGATCTCGCTTCGCGAGAATGTCGCATTCCACGACGGAGAACCCTTCAACGCCGACGCAGCTATCGCCAACATCGAGCGCGTCGTCAAGCACAGCCCAAAGAAATCTCCCTTCTACACCCTGGACGCCGCCAAGACGTACCCGGGGCTGGCCCGGACCGAAAAAATCAACGACCACACCATTAAACTCGTCTTTACGGCGCCCTCGCCGTCCGCTATTCAGCGGCTGACTAATTTCGGCAGCCCGATGGTTAGCCCCAAATGCCTCGACGGTCAGGGTGATTTTAGCGGTGTTGTGCAAGGCACCGGCCCCTTCCGGATCACGGAGCACCGGGCCGAGCAGTTCACCGTCTTGGAGGAAAACCCGAAGTACTGGGGCGAGCGGGCGAAGGTACGCAGCGTCAAAGTGCTGTCGATGCCTAGTGCAGACACGCGGGCTGCAGCCTTACGCTCGGGTGAGATCCACGGCGTGCTCGACATCGGGGCGATCTGGCCGTCACAGGCCGCCCAGCTGGCCACATCGGACGAATTCGTGATCTCTTCGCGCCCTTCCACCATTACCCATTTCCTTCAGGTGAACCAGTCTCGCCCGCAGCTCAACGACCGGCGGCTGGTGAAAGCCATGTCTGCCGCCATCGACCGGAAGCTCATCGTCAACGAGCTCTACCACGGCTACGCGCTGGCCTCGGCCAATCCCTTGAACGCCTCTGAGCTGGGTTTCGTCGCCGACACCCCGGTACATGACCTGGACCAGGCCCGGCGGCTCGCCGCAGAGGTGCTCGGAGACCAGCGCCTCGCTCTCGAGCTGCTTGTCCCCCAGTACGGGATCGATCGCTACCCCTACAAGGAGCAGGCAGAGTACGTCCAGTCGGCCCTGAAGCAGATCGGCATCGACGTGACTATCACGATCGTGGAAGGCAGCGAGCAGCAGAAGCGGCGGGCTGCTGGGAACTTCGATCTCTCCTTCCATACCCAGGGGATGCCCGATGGTGATCCGGTGACCATGCTGAAGGTATTCATGGGCCCCGGCAACGGCGGCCGCTACAACGACCCGGGAGCAACCGCCCTGCTCAACCAGGCGGCGACCGAGTTGAACCCCGAGCGGCGGATGGATCTGTACCGCCAGCTGCAGCGGGTCGCGCTGGAGACTCTGCCCACCCTGGCCCTGTACCACGACCACTACCTGGTGGTACACCACCGAGACCTGCAGGACTACCAGGCGACAGCATACGGAGTGACCCTGTCTCGGATGCACTGGGCAGCCTGAGCCATGGTGCGGGTGGTGCTGAGGCATCTGGTCCAGGTAGTACTCACCCTGCTGGGAATTACGATGCTCAGCTTTCTCCTGGGGCACCTGGCCCCGGGAGACCCCGCGTACGCGGTGCTCGCCTCCGACGGTGTCACGGTGCCGACCCCGGAGCAGCTGGACCAGGTCCGCCGTGAGCTCGGCCTAGACCGTTGCCTGCCCGAGCAGTACGTCCGATGGCTCGGCCAGCTGCTGCGAGGCAATATCGGGGTGTCGTTTCTGTCGAACCGCCTCATCGCGCACGAGCTGGCGCTGCGGCTTCCGGTAACCGCTCAGCTGTCGTTGTTCGCGATGGGCATCATGGTGGCCTGCTCGGTGCCCCTGGGGCTCTTGCTCGCCATGCACGCCAACGGCATAGTGGACCGGGTCTTCTTGGGGGTGACGAGCGTCTTCTCCGCAGTCCCCGGGTTCCTGGTAGCCCTGGCTCTGATCGTGGTCTTCGCCGAGACGCTACGCCTGCTCCCCACCAGCGGCTACCGGGGGTTCAGTTCTTTGATCCTGCCAGCCCTCGCGATCTCGCTGAGCTCCACCACGCAGATCACCCGGGTCTTACGGGCCGATCTGCTGACCACCTTCGGCGCTGAGTACTTTGCGATGGCGAGAGCCAAGGGTTTCTCGTTCCAGTTCGCCGCCGCCAAGCATGCGCTTCCGAATGCCCTCGGCAGCGTGCTTAGCTTATGGGGTAACTATTTCATTGCGGTTCTGGGCGGCTCGACGGTGGCGGAATCCATCTTCGCGCTGCCGGGTCTAGGGCAGTGGATTCTCCGGTCGATTAGTTCTCACGACTACCCCGCTATCCAGGCCTATGTCGTGGTGACGGGGCTGTGCTGCCTGGTGATCTTCCTGCTGGTGGATCTAGTTCAGCTGCTGATTCAGCCCAGGTTACGAAGGCCGGCATAATGAGGCGTGCGGTGTGGCTGGTGCTCGGGATGCTGGCGGCTGTGATAACGATCAGCCTGCTCGCTGCCTGGATCGCGCCGAACGACCCGCTCGCCACTGACCTGACCAGCCGTAATCAGAGCCCGAGCCAGGCCCACTGGCTGGGCACCGACAGCCTGGGCCGCGATGTCGCCTCGCGACTGGTCTTCGGCGGCCGGGGAGCTTTGCTTATCAGCGGCGCCGCCACCCTCACCAGCATGCTCGTCGGCACCGTCCTCGGCTCGCTGGCCGGATGGTTCGGCACCGTGGTCGACACCGCCGTACAGATGCTGCTGAGTATCTTTCAAGGGCTGCCTGGGCTGAGCATCTCGATAGCGGTGGTCGGTGTCTTAGGGGCCAGCAAGCTGTCTATCTTCTGGGCGATGGTGCTGACCGGCTGGTCTGGGGTGGCGCGGGTGGCGCGGTCCCAGGTACGGGAGCTGCGCGAGGAACAATTCGTGATAGCCGCCCGGGTCTATCGTCCGGGAACCTGCTACCTGCTGGTCCAGCACCTGCTGCCGCACATGCTCGCGACCCTCGTGGTCTTGGCGATGCACCGGATGGGGAGGATGATCCTGGCGATCGCGGCCCTGAGCTTCATCGGGGTCGGGCTCCAGCCCCCCACCCCCGACTGGGGCGTCATGATCCAGGACGCCCGGCAGTACACCAGCCAGCAGCCATGGGCCCTGCTGGCGCCGTCGCTGATGCTGTTCGTCACCGCATTCTCGCTCGCCCGGCTGGGTGAGCTGCTGCGGGACCACTGGGACGTGAGCACTGACCAGTCGGGGACGCTGCGGTGACCGCGCTAGTCGAGCTGCGTGAGGTCAGCGTCCGGTTCCGCACCAGCCACGGCTGGGGGCATGCGGTCACGGCTGTGACCGCTGATATCGCGGCTGGAAAGGTGACGACGATCATCGGGGAGAGCGGCTCCGGCAAGTCGGTTCTGGGGGCGGCGGTCACAGGCCTACTTCCCGGCAACGCCGAGCTTCGCGGCAGTATCCGGCTGGCTGGCCGGGAGCTGGTTGGCCTGCCGGAGCGGGAATGGGACCGGATCCGCGGTAGCCAGCTGGGCTGGGTGGCCCAGAACCCGTTGTCGGCGCTGAACCCCGCGTACCGGATAGACGAGCTACTGGCCGAGGCGGCGATCCATCGGCGCCGGATCCGGCGCCGACACAAGTCCGGCTTCGCGGCCCGACTGCTGCACCGGGTGGCGCTACCGGCCGAGACCGCCCGCCGATACTCTTTTGAGCTTTCAGGCGGGATGGCGCAGCGGGCCCTGATCGCTACCGGGCTCAGCTCGGACCCGGACTTCCTGATCCTGGACGAACCGACTAAGGGCCTAGATCCCGAGAATGCCGCACGGGTACGGCGGGTGGTCGGTGAGCTGGCACGGTCGGGACGCAGCCTGCTGCTGATCACCCACGACGTGAACCTGGCGGAGCAGGTCGCCGACGAGGTGTGGGTCTTCTACGGCTCCCGGCTGATCGAGCAGGCTCCCCGGGAGGATTTCTTCGCCGCTGCGCAGCATCCATACTCCCGCGGGCTGCTGGCGGCATTACCTAGCCGGGGGATGCACCCGATCCCCGGGGAATCGCCTAGCTTTTTCACCGTACCTCGGGGCTGCCCTTTCGCCGACCGTTGCCACCTGGTGCGCTCCGAATGCCGCGAACTTTCTGCCATGCGGGACACTACGACCGGGGGCAGGGTGTTATGCCGGACTCTCTGATCCACTTCGACCGGGTGACCAAGAGTTACCGGACGGTCTTCGGCAGGCCCCGGGACCCCGTTTTCACCGATGTCAGCTTGCATCTTGGCGAGCACGAGATCATCGGCTTGGCGGGCCCTAGCGGCTGCGGTAAATCAACCCTGATCCGCATGTTCTTGGGGCTCACCGAATGGCAGGGGGGCCGGATCCGGTACCGGGGCACCGACCTGGCCCGGGTCTCGCGCCGCGACCGGCGGCTGATTCACCGCGAGGTCCAGGTGGTCTTCCAAGACCCTCATGGGGCCTTTAACCCGCGCTGGCGGCTACGGCGGTCAGTGACCGAACCACTACGCGTGTTCCGAATCCGCGACCATGATCAGACCACGAGGGTCACCGAACAGCTGAGCCGGCTCGGCCTCGAGGACGGCGTACTCGATCGCTACCCCCATCAGCTGAGCGGGGGCCAGCTGCAACGGCTGGCGCTAGCCCGCTGTCTGCTGGTGCGGCCCCGCTGTCTGCTGCTGGATGAGGCCAGCGCCATGCTTGATCTTTCGGTGCAGGCCCAGATGATGGCCCTCATCCGTCAGCTGCACGAGCAGCAGGGGATCAGCGTTTTGCTGATCTCTCACGATGAGGACCTCGTGGCAGCGATCTGCCAGCGCAGCTACCGCTTCGTCGGCGGCCAGGTGAAAGAGACCGGCTAGCACCAGCTAGCAGCCGAAGCGGATAGCAGGCTGATGCGATGCCACTCAGATCGGCAGGTTTTGCGGCTCTGGAGCGGCTTCACCACAAGTTGCACTAGGCTGGCCAAGACTGCGCTGATCACGTCTAAAGGAGCCATTCATGTCGACCGATGTCACGCTGCCTGCCCTTGGGGAGTCAGTAACTGAGGGCACTGTCTCCCGATGGCTGAAGCAAGTCGGGGACACGGTGGAGATGGATGAGCCGCTAGTCGAGATTTCGACCGACAAGGTGGACACCGAGATCCCCTCCCCGGCCGCCGGTACGGTGCTGGAGATCCGGGTCCACGAGGACGAAACGGCCGCGGTGGGTGCGGTCTTGGCCGTGATCGGTGTGGCCGACACGGCACCGTCGGCCCCTGCCGCACCTGTGGCCGTACCACCGGCCCCTGCCGTACCGCCGCCTCCCGCTCCCGAACCGGCGTCTCCTGTTGCTGCCGGACTCGATCCGACGGGTCCCGCAGCAAGCGCCGGGGCAGCTGGTACCGAGGTGAAGCTGCCCGCACTGGGTGAGAGCGTGACCGAGGGCACCATCTCCCGGTGGCTGAAGCAGGTCGGAGAGACTGTCGAGGCGGACGAGCCACTGGTTGAGGTATCTACCGACAAGGTAGATACCGAGATCCCCTCCCCGGTCAGCGGCACCCTGCTGGAGATCCGGGTCCACGAGGACGAGACGGCCCCGGTCGGGTCGGTCTTGGCCCTGATCGGCCAGGCCGCTGCGGCCCCGGCTCCCACACCGGCAGCCCCGGCTCCCACACCGGCAGCCCCGGCTCCCACACCGGCAGCCCCGGCCGCCGTGGCCCCGGTCACTGCGCCGCCGGCGCCCGCGGCATCGGCACCCGCGCCGGCCGGATCTGCACCCATGGCACCCGCGCCGGTCGTACCAGCTCCGACCGCGACGGCCGGGGCGCTGCGAACCGAGTCCGACGGTTATGTGACCCCCCTGGTTCGCAAACTGGCGGCCCAACACGGGGTGGATCTGGCCTCGATCACCGGTACCGGGGTCGGAGGCCGGATCCGCAAGCAGGACGTCCTTGACGCTGCCGCGGCTGCCAGCCAGCCTGCCCCGCAGCCAACCGCTCCCGCCGCTGCAACCACTCCTGTTCCGACCGTTACTGCGACCGCGGCCGCTCCAGCGGTCTCCCGGGTCCGGGGCACGACCGAGAAGATGTCGCGGCTGCGTGCCACGATCGCCCGCCGGATGGTCGAGTCACTGCAGGTGTCGGCCCAGCTGACCGCCACGGTGGAGGTCGACCTGACCGCGATCTCCAGACTCCGCGCCAAGGTGAAGGACTCCTTCAAGGCCCGCGAGGGTGCCTCACTGTCGTACCTGCCGTTCATCACCAAGGCCGCGGTCGAGGCGCTCGCCCAGTTCCCGAAGGTCAATGCCACCATCGACACCGAGGCGGGCACCATCACCTACCCCGACGCCGAACATGTCGGGATCGCCGTCGACACCGACAAGGGGTTGCTGGTCCCGGTGATCCGCGACGCCGGCACCCTCAGCGTCGGTGGGCTGGCTAAGAAGATCGCCGATCTTGCGGCCCGCACCCGGGCTAGCCAGGTGACTCCAGACGAACTCACCGGCGGCACCTTCACGATCACCAACTACGGCTCCACCGGTACCCTGTTCGATACCCCGATCATCAACCAGCCGCAAGTCGCGATCCTCGGCACCGGTGCGTTAGTAAAGCGACCGGTGGTGCTGAACGATGCAGAACTGGGTGAGATCGTCGCAGTCCGCGACATGATGTACCTGTCGCTGAGCTACGACCACCGTCTGGTCGACGGGGCTGACGCCGCCCGTTTCCTGAGCACGGTCAAGGCTCGGCTCGAAGGCGGCGATTTCGGCGCCGGCCTCTGAAGACCACACCTCACCGTTTCGGCGTCCGGGCTTACGGCTCGGACGCCGAAACGAATCTGATCAAGGCAGGAAGAACACCGCGTGGCGGCACCGGATACAGACCTGGACCTCAAAGACGAAGCTGCCGAAACCATGCCGGGTCGTACAACGCGCCTCCTCACGGTTGAACTGGTTTCCACCGCAAACCGAGCAGATCAATTTGACTGCGTTCGCCTGGCCGTCTTGAGTCTGCCCCTGGCCCGGATAGATGTCGTACGTCACAGGTCCTCCCGCTCCAGGCTACGACGCCGCGGTAATCAGGCACGACTACTGTGCTGCAGGTGACGCATCTCGAGATCATCCGGATGGGCCTCGACGATCAGCCCCCCCGCCTGATCGACTATCAGTGGGCCTGGCAGGAGCAGCGCCGGATCCACGCCGAGGTAGCCGACGGGGTCCGCCCGCCGACGATCCTGCTCCTGGAGCACGCCGACGTCTACACCGCGGGCCGGCGGACCCTACCCGAAGAACGCCCCGCCGACGGTACCCCGGTGATCGACGTCGACCGGGGCGGCAAGATCACCTGGCACGGCCCGGGGCAGCTGGTCGGCTATCCGATCCTGCCGCTGCCCGACGGGATCTACGTGGTCGACTATGTCCGCCGCCTGGAGCAGGCCCTGATCCAGACCATTCAGGGCTACGGGCTGGACCCGATCCGGGTCCCCGGCCGGTCCGGGGTCTGGCTGCCAGCCACCGACCAGTCCCCGGAACGGAAACTAGTCCAGATCGGGATCCGGGTCAGCCGTCACACCACCCTGCACGGCTTCTCGCTCAACGTCTCGGCTGACCTGGCAGCCTTCGACCAGATCATCCCGTGCGGGATCAGCGACGCCGGGGTTACCACCTTGGCCCAGGAATTGCCGGATCCGCCTACCGTGGCGCAGGCGGCCACCGACATCACCACACCGTTGCTCGCAGCACTGTCATTCCCGAATCGACCGCGGCGCTGATGCCACCCAATCTCGGTGAGAGATTCCTCATCGAACGGGCCTGCGGCCGGCGTTGGGCAAGTCATGGTCACCAACGCCGAGATCTCGGCTGCCTTCATTGACATCACCCTGGTGGGGGCGGATTCTGCCAGGGGCCGATTGGTCGATGACAGTGCTCTCACCAACGTTGCCGGGCCTTTTCACGCGGCGCGATAGTGCTTTCCGGCTCACTGGGCCACATCCCCTGTGAACCGCCTAGTGACATCTCCCCAAGCAGAAGGAACCGACCTCATGAACCGTCGAGTCATTGCCGCGATCGTCGCGGCGGTGCTGGCCCTTGGCGGGCTAGGACTGATCGCCAACTATGTGCGAGGCGCCGACCGGCGCGCACTGCAGGGCGTCGAGACCGTGGCCGTGTACGTCGTGGAGGCGCCGATCGCGAAGGGCACCGCAGCTGAACAGCTGGGCACCATGGTCGTGAAGAAGTCGCTGGCCAAGGCCATGGTGCCGGACAAGGCGGTATCCGACCTGAACAGCATCAGCGGTCGAGTCGCCAGCACCGATCTGATCAAGGGCGAGGTCCTGCTGGACACCCGGTTCGTCGACGTCACCGTCCTCAACCAGCAGTCGGTGACGATTCCGCCGGGACACCAGACCGCGTCCTTCCTGCTCCGGCCGGAGCAAGTCCATGGGGGCATCCTCCAGCCGGGTGACACCATCGGCGTGATCTTCGCGAGCAAGGTCAACGCCCAGCAGGGCACCACCGGCACCGGCAACACCGGCACCCCGTTCCAGGTCGACGGTACGACCGTGACCCTGGAGGGTGACGTGATGGCCAAAATGGTCCTCCAGCAGATCCTGGTGACCCGGGTCCAGGGCGCGGTGTTGGCGAACCCGTCCGCCGACGACAAGAAGAACAGCAATTCCGCCCCGTCGGAGGGGGTTCTGGTCACGGTCGCCGTAACCGCGGCCCAGGCTGAGACGATCGCCTGGGGTGTGGCCTCGGGCGCGTACTTCCTGGTCACCCTGCAGACCAAAGACACGGACAACTCGTCCTCACGGACGACGATCGGGAAGACGGCGTACACGAAGTGAGCAAGATCGTCCTCGTCTCCCAGTCCGCGGGTCTGACCGAGCGGATGGGGTACGCCACCGGCGGCTCCTTCCTGCTGTTGTCCCCGAACCCGATGCCGACGAACGCCGGTGACCTGTTCGCCGGCCTGCGCGGCGCGCCGACACCCGACATCGTGGTGTTGGACGCCGACCTCGACCCAAACGCCACCCTGGAACTGGCCCGCAGCATCGACCAGCTCTACCCGGTCGTCGTGATCGTGGTCTCCAGCAATGTCGACCAGCTGGCCCTGCCCGCACTGCGGGCCGGGGTCAAAGATCTGCTGCACCCCGAGGCGGAAGTCGCCGAGCTGCGTCGCAGCCTGGAGCGAGCGGCCCAGGCCGTGATGCTGCAGCAGCAGGTCGCCGCCGCACCGGCCGCAGCACCGGCCGTGGCGAAACCAGATGGCCGTGTGATCGCAGTAGCCTCCCCGAAGGGTGGGGTCGGCAAGACCACGGTCGCCACCAATCTGGCGGTCGGGCTGGCTAAGCGCTACCCCCAGCAGATCGTCCTGGTCGACCTCGACATCCACTTCGGTGACTGCGCCAGCGCGCTCAACCTGGAACCGGAGTTCTCACTGCCGGACACCATCCAGGGAGCCCATTCCCAGGACATGCTGACCCTCAAGTCGCTGCTCACCCGGCACGAGACCGGCCTGTACGTGGTGCCCGGCTCCGATTCCCCGGTGGCGGCCGACACAGTCACCCCGAAGGACATCAACAGCCTGCTCTCGCTGCTGGCCACCGAATTCCAGTACGTGGTGGTGGACACCGCTCCGGGGCTGTCGGAACACACCCTGTCGGTGCTGGATAAGGCCAGCGAGATCGTGCTGGTAACCACGCTCGACGTTCCTGGGGTACGTGGTCTGCGCAAGGAGATCGAGACCCTCGACGACCTGGACATGCTGCTGGAGTCACGCCACGTGGTCCTCAATTTCTTCGACAACAGCCGCGGACTGACCGTGAAGGATGTCCAGGCGACTATCGGCGAGGAGGTCGACATCGTCCTCAACCAGTCGAACCTGCTACCCCAGTCCACTAACCAGGGCATCCCGCTGCTGCAGGCGAATGGGCGTGACCCGATCACCAAGCAGCTGAATCTCCTGGTGGACCGGATCACCGGCCGTACCTCCGAGGCCCTGTCGGGCTTCACCGGTCGGCGCGGCGTACGAACGGAGAAGTGAGATGAAACTCTCAGAACGATTGGGCGCGCGCCGCGCTGAGGGAGGCGACCTCAGTTTCGCGTCGGGCGAGCCGACGGCGCCGCTAACGTACCCGAACGCCACGGCCGAGACCCAGGTCTCGTCTCTGGCGGCCCGGGCGGCAGAGGCCTACCCGCCGCTGTCGTCGCTTCCCGGCCAGCCCGGTTCCGGAGCCAGCTTGGCCCAGCGGGGCCGGCCCGTCACCCCGCCCCCGGTGGCCGTACTCGACCCGGTCGGCAAACTGAAGGAACAGGCCGCCGCTCAACTCTTCGAACGGATCGGAGCCCGGCTCAACGACGGCGCCCTCGAGGAAGACGTGCTGCGGAACCTGGTCCGCCAGGAGCTGAACACGATCATTGAGGAGTCCGCAACCCCGCTGACCTCCGAGGAGCGACGCCGGCTGATCCGGGAGGTGGAGGACAACGTCCTCGGCCTGGGACCGCTAGAGGCGCTGCTGGCAGACACCAGCATCTCCGAGATCATGGTCAACGGCCCGGACACGGTGTACGTGGAGCAGAAGGGCAGGCTCACTCTGAGCCCGGTCACGTTCGACGACGAGGCGCACCTGCGCCAGGTCATCGACCGGATCGTGAGCAAGGTGGGCCGGCGCATCGACGAATCCTCACCCCTGGTCGATGCCCGTCTGATGGACGGCTCCCGCGTCAACGCGATCATCCCGCCGCTGGCGGTGAACGGGTCCACGCTGACGATCCGGAAGTTCTCCCGCGATGCGCTCGGGGTGAACGACCTGATCAGCTTCGGCACCCTGACCCCGGACATGGCCGACCTGCTGCGGGCCTGCGTCCAAGCGCATCTCAACATCCTGGTCTCGGGCGGTACCGGCACCGGCAAGACCACTTTGCTGAACGTCTTGTCGAGCTTCATCCCGGCCAACGAGCGGATCATCACCATCGAGGATGCGGTGGAGCTGCAGCTGCAGCAGGAGCACCTGGTCCGCTTGGAGTCGCGGCCCCCGAACGTCGAGGGCCGCGGTGAGGTGACGATCCGGGACCTGGTGAAGAATTCGCTGCGTATGCGGCCCGACCGGATCGTGATCGGCGAATGCCGTGGCGCCGAGGCGCTGGACATGCTGCAGGCGATGAACACCGGCCACGACGGTTCACTGTCAACCATCCACGCCAATGCCCCCCGCGACGCGATCTCGCGTCTGGAGACGTTGGTGCTGATGGCCGGGATGGACCTGCCGCTGCGGGCGATCCGGGAGCAGATCAGCTCCGCGGTCGACCTGATCGTGCAGATCTCGCGGTTGCGCGACGGCACCCGACGGGTGGTGGCGGTGACCGAGGTCCACGGCATGGAGGGTCAGACCGTCACTTTGCAGGACATTTTCCTGTTCGACTATTCCGCCGGGCTGGACGCCAACGGCAAATTCCTCGGCCGTCCGATGGCGACCGGGGTCCGCCCGAAGTTCTCCGAACGTTTCGAGGAGCTGGGGATCGTCTTGTCACCGCGGATCTTCGGCGCCCAGCAGGATTGGAGATGATGATGAGTCTGATCCTCGCCTGGGGGATGCTGCTGGCAGCCCTCGGGATCGCCCTGGTGCTGGTCCTACGTCCGGGCGTACGGCGCCTGTCGCGTTCTCGGCTGCGGATGATGGCCGGTGGCCGGACGAGCCAGCGCACTTCGCTGTCGAATGCCGCTGACTACACCACCCAGGCGGTGAATAAGGTCCTCGAAAAGCGTGGCTCTGGGCTGGCTGCCCTGGTCGACATGGCCGGGATCAAGACCAGTCTGACCGATCTGGTGGTCATGGTGGCCGCCGGGGCGCTGGCGGCCGGGGCGCTCGGCCTCGTGCTGGCCAACGCCTTCGTCGGACTGCTCGCCGCGGGCCTGGTGGTGGTCGGTTTCCGGGTCGCGCTGAGCATCCTGATCAGTCGACGTAAGCAGGCTTTCGCCGGCCAGCTCGACGCCACCTTGCAGATGATGGCGTCCAGCCTGCGGGCCGGGTATTCGCTGCTTCAGGCCGTCCAGGCCATGGGGGTCGAGGCCGACAGCCCGACCAAGGAGGAATTCGCCCGGGTGATCAACGAGACCCGGATCGGACGACCGCTCAACGACTCCCTCGACGAGGTGGCCACTCGTATGGACAGCGAGGATTTCAGCTGGGTAGCTCAGGCGATCGCCATCAACCGAGAGGTCGGCGGCAACCTGGCCGATGTGCTCGACGGGGTCGCCAAGACCATCCGTGACCGCAATCAGTTGCAGCGTCAGGTCGCCGCGCTGGCCTCCGAGGGCAAGCTCTCCGCGATCATCCTGATGGCGCTCCCCTTCGGGATCACCCTCTTCCTCAGCTTCGCCAATCCTGGCTATCTGAACCTGCTGTTCACTACCGCCATCGGCATGGGAATCACCGTGGCGGCGGTGGTGATGCTGATCGTCGGCGGGATCTGGCTGCGCGCCACCGTCAAGATCAAATACTGAAAGACCCACCATGATCTACATCGCTGCCTTCGTGACCGCCGCGGCCTTCGGTTTTCTGATCTGGCAACTGGCGGCCGGCCCAGACCCTTCCCGGGTCCGGGCGAGCATCAACCTGCGGCGCGGGATGCCCGCCGCCCGGGCCCTGCCTAAAGGCGCCAACCCGCACGTCAACGCCGCCGCCCACCACTACCTGGACAGCCTGTCCACGGTGATTATCACCAAAAGCACCCGCGGCCGGCTGGAACGGATGCTCGCCCGGGCCGGCCGGCCCCCGGCCTGGCCGCTGGAACGGGTGGTGCAGATGAAGGTCCTGCTGACTGTCGCCGGGGTCCTCGTCGCTGCGTACTGTCTGCTGGCTGCGCCCACCAACCTGATGCGCCTGGTAGGAGTGGCCGCCCTGGTGATCATGCATTTTCTGCCCGAGCTGCGGCTGTACAGCCTGGGAATCGAGCGACGTGAGAAGATCACCCTGGAACTGGCCGACACCCTCGATCAGATGAGTATCGCAGTCGAGGCCGGGCTGGGCTTTGACGCGGCCATGATCCGCGTCGCCAAGAACGGGCAGGGCGTCCTCGCCCAGGAGCTGATCCGTACCTTGCAGGACATCCAGGTCGGTCAGACCCGTCGGGCCGCGTACGAGGACCTGGTGGATCGGACCCAGGTGCCGGACCTGAAGCAGTTCGTCCGGGCGATTATCCAGGCTGAGGCGTACGGCCTGGCCCTGTCCACCGTGCTCAACACCCAGGCCAGCGAGATGCGGACGAAACGACGCCAACGGGCCGAGGCCAAGGCCATGCAGATCCCGATCAAGGTGATTTTCCCGCTGATGTTGTGCATCCTGCCGGTGCTGTTCATGGTCGTTATGGGGCCCGGCGTGATCAACATCATGAACTCGTTCGGCAAGTGAGGCCGGCATGTCGGTGATCTGCGCGCTGCTCGCCGCCGGCGCCGCTGCGGCTCTGGCCGGGCTGGCCCGCGGCGGCACCAACCGTCCGGACTCGCCCTGGTTGCGGACCCCGGTGGTGGCCGGACTGGGACTGGTGTTCGGGCTAGTGGCTGGGCTACGGATGGAGTCCTGGGTTGAGGCGTTGGCCTATCTCGTGGTGGCTGTGGTGGGTGCCTTGCTTTTCGCCACCGACTTGGCGGCCCAGCTGATCCCGCACCGCATCATGTGGCCGGGCATGCTGGCTCTCCTGCTCGGACTGCTGCTCGCGGCCACGCTCAGCGCCAGCTTTGGCCGGTTCGGCCGGGCGCTGCTGGTGGGGCTGGTGGTGATGGTCTGCTATTTCGTGATCGGCTGGTTCGGGCATGGGCGGTTCGGGCTCGGTGATGTGTCGCTGTCGCTGCTAATCGGGACCTTCCTCGGCTGGCTGGGTGTCGGCCACGCCGTGGTCGGCGCGGTCGGCGCCTTCCTGGTGTACGTCCCGGTGGCGTTGGTGATGCTGGGTCTACAACGGGCCGGGCGGACCACCGAGTTCGCCTTCGGCCCGTGCCTGATCGTGGCGGCCTGGATTGCGGCCTTTGCCGGGCCGGCGCTGCTGGGCGCGGTCCTGCCCGGCTGACAACACAGGTTAGGCTGACGGGGTGACTGCCCAGCCCAGACCACGGCGCCTGCTGCGACTTGAGGTACGCAATTCCCAGACGCCGATCGAACGCAAGCCCGAGTGGATCCGGACCCGCGCCACGATGGGCCCGAATTACGCCGACATGCAGCAGATCATGCGCCGCGAAGGGCTGCACACGGTCTGCCAGGAGGCGGGTTGCCCCAACATCTTCGAATGCTGGGAGGACCGCGAGGCCACCTTCCTGATCGGCGGCGAGGCCTGTACCCGACGCTGCGATTTCTGCCAGATCGAGTCGTCCAAACCGACCGAGTACGACGTCGAAGAGCCGCAGCGGGTGGCCGAGTCGGTAAAGACTATGGGGTTGCGCTACGCCACTGTGACCGGGGTCTGCCGCGATGACCAGCCCGACGAAGGGGCCTGGTTGTATGCGGAGACGATCCGGGCGATCCATCGGGAAAACCCGGGTGTGGGGGTCGAGATGCTGGCGCCGGACTTCTCGGGCAAACCGGATCTAGTGGATCAGGTTCTCGAAACTCGCCCTGAGGTCTTCGCCCACAACCTGGAGACCGTGCCACGGGTCTTCAAACGGATCCGCCCCGGTTTCTCGTACGAACGGTCGCTGGGGGTGTTGACCCGTTCCCGCGACGCCGGTCTGGTCACCAAGTCGAATCTGATTCTGGGCCTCGGCGAGACCCGGGAGGAGATCTCGCAGGCGCTCAAGGATCTGCGTGAGGCCGGCGCCCATTTGATCACGATCACCCAGTACCTACGGCCCAATGCCCGGTTGCACCCAGTGGACCGGTGGGTCACCCCCGAGGAATTCGACGAATTGGCAGCTGAGGCCCGAGAACTCGGCTACGAGGGGGTCATGTCGGGTCCCCTCGTGCGCTCCTCGTACCGCGCCGGGCGGATGTACCGCCAGGCCTTGGCGGCCCTGAGCCAGGGGGCCTGAGCGATGGCCAGTGAACGCGCAAAAGCCTTGGCCGAGAAGCAGAAGGCCGAGAAGCAGGCGGAGAAGGAACGCCGGCGGCAGTCCACCAACCCGGCCGATTGGGGACGGTTCCGCCAAATCCGGGAGGTGTACCGGGTCACCGCCGAGTACGACCGGCCGCTGCCGCTGCTGATGGGCGGGGCCTTCCTGCTGTGCGTCGCGGTCCTGGTCGCAGTAGGGATCTGGCTGCAGCCATGGTGGCTGTATCTGCTGACCGGGATCATGCTCGGGCTGGTGGCGGCCATGCTGGTTCTCACGTGGCGGGCTAAGGGCGCCGCGTACAAGCGTTACGCCGGACAGGCTGGCTCAGCCGAGGTGGCGATCCAGATGCTGGACAAGGTCTGGATCAAGTCGCCCGTGATCACCGCCACCCGACAGCTGGATGTGGTGCACCGGGTTGTCGGCCCGGCTGGGATCGTCCTGATCGGCGAGGGTGACCCGCACCGGGTCCGGCAGTTGCTGGCGACGGAGGCCAAAAGACACGAGACGGTCCGGTACGGGGTCAAGGTGACCCAGGTGGTGATGGGCGACAAGCACAATCAGGTGCCACTGGCGAAACTGGCCGACCACATCAAGAAACTACCGAAGGTGATCCAGGGCGCTGAGATTACCGAATTGCAGAACCGGCTGCGGGCGCTGGACGCGATGCGACCTAAGGTGCCGCTGCCCAAGGGCCCCGTGCCGACCTCGACCCGGGGCGCCCGGCAGGCCATGCGCGGACGGTGACCCGTCGCGATTGCGGGCCCGTCCCGGGGGGTGGGACCGCGGGCCTGTCCCCCACTGTTCGAGGACGGTCCTGATGGCGGCGCCGCTGTTAGTCGGCGAGGGCTTGCACCTCGAATACCCGACCCGAGTGGTGTTGGACTCGGTGACGGTCGGGATCGTCGAGGGCGACCGGATCGGGATCGTCGGTCGTAACGGGGACGGCAAGTCGAGCCTGCTCAAGGTGCTCGCCGGCCTGACCGAACCGCAGACGGGTCGGGTGACCCGCCGTAGCGGGATTCGGTTCGGGATCCTGCCGCAAAGCGATGATCTGGATCCAGCCCTCACCGTGGGCCGCGCGATCGTCGGGGACCGCCGCGACCATGAATGGGCAGCTGATCCTCAGATCCGTGATGTGATCAGCGGACTGGTCGGTGACGTGGCCTGGCAGGCGCCGATCGGTTCGCTCAGCGGCGGCCAGCGGCGCCGGGTAGCGTTGGCGGCGCTGCTGGTCGACGACTGGGATGTGGTGGCCCTCGACGAGCCAACCAACCACCTTGATATGGAGGCGATTGCCTGGTTGGCCGAGCACCTGAAGGGCCGCTGGGCCCGGTCGTCTGGGGCGCTGCTGGTGATCACCCACGACCGCTGGTTCCTCGACGAGGTCTGCACCAGGACCTGGGAGGTACACGACCAGGGTGTCGAATCGTTCGAGGGTGGCTACGCCGCGTACGTGTTGCAGCGGGTGGAACGCGACCGGCTGGCCACCGCAGCCGAAGCCAAACGACAGAATCTGCTGCGCAAAGAGCTGGCCTGGTTGCGGCGCGGCGCCCCAGCCCGGACCTCGAAGCCGAGGTTCCGGATTGAGGCCGCGAACCAGCTGATTGCCGACGTCCCCCCGGTACGCAATCCGATCGAGCTGCGACGGTTGGCGGTGGCACGGCTCGGCCGGGATGTGGTCGATCTGGAGGATGTTGGCGTCCGCTACGGGGAACACGAGGTGCTGCGGGAGGTGACCTGGCGGATCGCTCCGGGCGAGCGGACCGGGATCCTCGGCGGGAACGGTTCCGGCAAGACCACGCTGCTGGGTCTGATCGCCGGCACCGTACGACCGACCACCGGCCGGGTTCGGCGCGGTACCACGGTCCAGCTCGCAGTCGTGGATCAGCATTTCAGTCAGCTCGCCGAGATCGGCGAGGACCGGGTCCGGGAGGTTCTGGCCCGGACCCGGACCACCTTCCCGATCGACGGCAAGGACGTCACGCCGGCCCAGCTGTTGCAGCGGCTCGGTTTCGCCCGCGAACACTTGGCGGCCCGGGTCCAGGATCTCTCCGGAGGCCAGCGCCGCCGGCTGCAGCTGCTGCTGGTGCTGCTCAGCGAGCCGAACCTGCTCGCTCTCGACGAACCCACCAACGACGTCGACTCCGACCTGCTGACCGCAGTAGAAGACCTGCTGGATTCGTGGCCGGGAACCCTGATCGTGATCTCCCACGACCGCTACCTGCTAGAACGGGTCACCGATCAGCAGTACGCGATTCTCGACGGCCGGCTGCGGCATCTGCCGGGCGGGGTCGACGAGTACCTACGTTTGCGCCGAGAACCATCCCCGGCACCGGCTCGCCCTGAGCCCAGCACCGATAATGCCGGGCTGACGGGGGCGCGGCGGCGCGGCGTGCAGAAGGAAATCGCCGCTGTCGAACGGCGCCTGGGCCGAGTCGAGACCGAGACCGCCGGGCTGCACCGGAAACTGGCCGAGCACGACCCCAGCGACTATCAGGGGCTGCAGCGGCTGTCCGAGCAGCTGAACAGTCTGGAGGCCGAGACCGCCGACTTGGAGGAACGCTGGCTGGAGCTATCCGACCAGCTCGACTAGATGTCATCGCTCGGCCGGCGGAAAACCTGTCGCTATGGTCCCGGGGCCGGGCCTGGCTTTATCACGCTCTCGGCCCTGATCTGGAGACCACCGGCCCGGTCTGCTGTTCATCCTTTGACGCAGACCAGGGTGGTCAGCCGTTCCACCACCTCAACCAGCGGTTGTGGCCCGGTGGTCTGGGCGGCGATCACGGCCTCCAGGTCCTTGTAGGCCCCGGGGATCTCGTCGATCACGCCCCGATCCTTGCGACATTCCACGGCGGTGGTCTGCTGCTCCAGATCGGCGATGCTGAAGCGCCGCTTGGCCTCGCCTCGTGACATCCGTCGTCCAGCCCCGTGGGAGGCTGAGCACAACCCGACCTCGTTACCCAGGCCGCGGACCACGTACGACCCGGTTCCCATCGATCCCGGGATCAGACCCAGGTCACCACGCCCGGCCCGGATCGCGCCCTTGCGGGTCACGATCACGTCGACCCCGTCGTAGGTCTCCTCCGAGACGTAGTTGTGGTGGCAGCTGATGACCTCGCCGTAGCGGACCTGCGGCAAGACCCGTGCGAAAGCCTGCATCGTCAGGGCCATCATGACCTGCCGGTTCAGCAGGGCGTACTCCTGCGCCCAGTACAGGTCATGGCGGTAGGCCTCCAGCTGCGGGGTCCCGGCCAGGAAGACGGCCAGGTCCCGGTCCGGTAGGAGCTGGTTGTGCTCCAGCTGCCTGGCGATATCGATGTGACGCTCGGCGATCACCTTGCCAATCTGGCGGCTTCCTGAGTGCAGCATCAACCAGATCGTCCCGGACTGGTCGCTGGTCACTTCGATGAAGTGGTTGCCTCCGCCCAGGGTCCCGCACTGTGAGACGGCCCGGTGCCGCCGGTCGGCCAGCCCCGGGGCCCGTAGGTCGTCGAAGCCACGCATCAGGCAGGCGAACGACCGTTTCAGGTGCTGGTCCTGACAGATGATCTCGGCCTCACCGCAGTGTGTCCCGAAGCCCACCGGGACCTCCCGCTCGATAGCGTCCCGGATTCGGCGTAGGTTGTCGGGAAGGTCATCGAGGCTGATTGAGGTCTTCACCGCGGCCATGCCACAGCCGATGTCGACCCCGACCGCGCTCGGGCTGACTGCGTCCCGCATCGCGATCACCGAGCCAACCGTCGCCCCCTTGCCCAGGTGAACGTCCGGCATCACCCGGATCCGATCCACCCAGGGCAGGGCGCTGATCCGGCGCAGCTGATCCATCGCGGCAGGTTCGACATCGCCCGGGTCGGCCCACATCAGGGTGTCGGCCTGCGCGCCGGGCAGCGCGACCGGAAGAACGGTCATCGGTACTCCTCGGATCGTGATGGTGGCCGGGCGGCGCTCTCGAGGGGAGGGTAGGACGGATTCACCGAGCCGGCCAGCGATTTCTGCCAGCACCTGAGCGGCGAGGGCATCGCGACGCTGTCGAGGCGACAGCTGCCAAACCGGTCTGCTACTCTGCTCTGGCGTTCACCGTACGGTCCCCTGTAGCTCAATTGGCAGAGCATCTGACTGTTAATCAGAGGGTTCCTGGTTCGAGTCCAGGCGGGGGAGCTTCTCCAGACCATCCTCAGCCCCGAGTAACCACTTCGCCGGGATTCCATACGCGGCTTCCAGCCGCCGTGCGATCTCATGTGCAGAGCGCGGCGTAGAGTGCCGCGTCTCCCACTGCGATACGGCCTGTGACGAAACCCCCAGAGTCCGACCAAATGTGGCCAGATCCACCCCCACTACGCGACGTGCCTTGCGCAGGCGGTCGCCGAACGTCCACTCAAGCTCCCAGTCCGAGATACGAAGTCGTGTCGTCATGGCGGACATTGTAGGACAAGACAGAACATACGAGGACACAGGGCAACTCCTGCTATGAGATGTTGCACTTGCAACACTTCATAGTGCTATGGTGCTCATTCATGACGGAAGACATCACTTTCCTAGACGGGGTCTACACCGTGGCTGAAGTCGCTGGTCTCTTGAAGGTCACACCGAAGACCGTCACGCGATGGATTGCCTCCGGGGAGGTTTCCGCGTACCGGCTGCCATCCGGCATGCTCCGTATCCCCAAGTCCGAGGTCGAGCAACTCTTGTCCCCTGCCGGGGAGGGCGCCCGATGAGCATGAGCCGAACCCTCCTCACGAGTCGTGAGGCGTGCGCGATCCTGCGGATCGACCGGTCTACGTTGTCCAGATGGGTGAAAGCCGGCAAGGTCAAGCCGGCCATGAAGCTCCCCGGAACTCGGGGAGCGAACCTCTTCACGCCCAGAACGATCGAGCGGCTTCTGCCTCCTGATGGTGATCCCGCAGGCGGCTCCCCCGTGGGGGTGGACAGGTGAGCGTTCATCGTCGTGGGTGTGTGGCTGGCGCTTGGGGCCAGCCACACCAGGCCGGTCCCGGGCCGCGGAGCTTGAGAGCCGAGGCTGTTGAGTACTGGGCGTCGTTGCTGGTGCTGATGCTGATCCCGGCCGTGCTGGTGTTGGTCGCCGCGTTCGTGTGGGGGCTGCTGTGAATCTGCGTATGCCGGTGGCGGTGATGCAGTTGCTGTACCAGATCGTCTCGGGACTCGCTGATGGCGGGTCAATCGAGCAGGTCGCGGCGCATTCCGGGGTGCCTGTGGAAGAGGTGACTGAGGTTCTGCGGCGGTACCGGGGTGACCCGCGTCGCCTTACTCATGCTGCCGAGAATCTGAGGGGTCAGATCGAAGACCACAATCTGCGGGTCCGGCTGGCCCGGTATCGGGTCTCCGAGACCGGTGCGCGGTATGCGCACGCCCGGGCGGGGAAGGTTCCGAAGGCGGAGCGGAAGGCGGCACGTGCGGCGTACAAGGCTGCTGTGGCTGATCTGCGGGTTCTGCTCGGGATCGGCGGGACATCGTGAACGCGCTGGTGGAGTTGCCTGCTGGGTACTGCTGGCATGGGATCCCGCAGCGGTGGTGTGACCGGTGCGTGTGTCCGTTGTGCACGTGCGAGGTGTGTGGCGGCGAGGGGTGTCTGCGGTGCGCCGGGGTGTGTCTCTGCTCGGGAGAGGCGGTGGGGTCGTGACCACTACCGGAGAGCGTGTGCTGCGGGACATGGCCATCGATGTCCTTGAAGACGTCCTCGCCGGGGAGATGTTGTTGCACATCGACACGGGTGATCCGCAGGCCGACTGGCGATATATCGAGATGTGGCGCGCTCGCCGGGACCTGTGCATCACGGTCCTCGGGGATCAGGTGTATGGGGCGGGTATCGATCTGCACCGCGGCTGTGACCAGTGTGAGCAGGTCCGCCGGCGTGCCATGGCCCCGTCCCCGGGTGGGGGGCTGTCGTGAGTATCGGGTTCCGCCGGATCAACTCGGGTCAGTCTCACTCGTACCAGTTGGCAGGCGAGGACGTGCCTGGGGTCACCACGATCGTCGGGTTGCTAGACAAGCCGGCCCTGGTCGGGTGGGCAGCCCGTGAGACCGCCGCCTACGCCGACGAGCACTGGGACCGGCTGGCGCTGATGCGATCAGCCGACCGGATCCGGGAGCTGGAACGGGCCCGGTTCGGGACGAATCAGCGGGCGATCCTGCGTGGATCCCGGATCCATTGGATGGCCGAGCAGATGCAGCACGGGTATCCGATCACCGACTGCCCGCCCGAACTCGAACCGGATGTCCGGGCCGTGGCCGAATTGCTGGACCGGTGGAAGGCTGTCCCGGTCCTCACCGAGGCCCCGGTCGCATCGCTGGAGCATTGGTATGCGGGCACAGTGGATGCGGTCATGCAGGCACCGGGCCTACCGACGGCGGTGTGGGATTGGAAGACCGGCCGGGGCGTGTATGACGAGGTCGCGCTCCAGCTCGCCGCCTACGCCCGATGCGACCTCCGCCTGGAAGAGGTACCCCAGGTCGGCCCGCGAGGCGGACGGCGGCCGTCGCTGTGGGTTGAGCGGCCGATGGTCGAGCTGGATGACCCGGCCCGGTCGTATGTCGTCCACGTCCGGGATGGGGTCGCGGCGCTGCACCCGGTCGACACCGACGACGACGTCTTCGCCGCGTTCCGGCATCTGTCTGAGGTGTGGTGGTTGTGGCACCGCCGCATCGCCCAGCGCGGCAACGACTGGTACCAGCCGACGATCCACGAACCGATCTACCCAGAACAACGACCTGAAGGGATTGAAGAATGACCATCGCTGCCCTACCCGACCCGGCACTGGCCCCCAGCCGAAAGGCGGATATCGACTCCTGGACCGGGGTGCTGCCCGAGGTGATCGAACTGGCCCGAGGAATCAGCTCGACCGAGTTCGTGCCCCGGGAGCTGCGGACGGTGGAGAAGACGACCGCGGCGATCCTGTACGGCCGCGAGCTGGGGCTGCCGCCGATGACGGCGCTGTCGTCGGTCGTGCTGGTGAACGGCAGGCCGTCGCTGTATGCGAAGCTGCAGCGGGCGCTGATCCTGGCTGCCGGGCATGAGCTCCGGATCCGGGAGAACACCCCGGAGAAGGCGACGATCTGGGGCCGGCGCCGCGAAGACGCCGGAGACGACGACGCGTGGGTGAAGGTCACGTTCTCCCGCGCTGATGCTGAGCGGGCCGGGCTGTGGGGCAGCACCGATCCGTGGAAGAAGTACCCGGCTGACATGCTGCTGAACCGGGCCACCTCCCGGATCTCCACCGCAATGTTCGCTGACGTGGTGGCTGGGCTGGAGACAGCCGAGGTGATCCTGGACGAGGACATCCCGGCTCCTGCGACGGTCACCGTCCAGGCGCCCGCAACAGCCCGGGCACGGCGCGCCACCATGGCCGTATCCCCGGCGGCCTCCTCTCCGGCCCTGTCCCCTGCCGAATCTGGCAGGGAGTCGTCAGCAGCAGCCGTCGAAGAGGAGGGGGCCACGAAGCCTGCTATCACCCCGCGGGCCAGGCCCCGGAAGACCGAGGGCATGTCCCGCGGGAAGCAGCAGGTCATGCTCATGCACTTCAAGCGGCTCGGCGTCGAGGACCGCGGCCTACGACTCGAAACGATCAGCGCGATCGTCGACCGGCCCATCGGCTCGGCGTTAGACCTGACCGACGCCGAAGCCGACCAGGTGCTCGCGCTGATGGCTTCCAGCTCCGACGCCGGAGCGTTCGCCCGTCGGATCGCCGAGCTGAAGGACGCCCGCATCGCGGTCGAAGACCCGGCCGAAGCCCAGCAGCAGAACCAGTAGAAGGAGGAGTCTGGAATGTCCGCACGTATTGCGATGTCGTCGAAGCTGCCTGGGGACCCGGAGATTAACGGACTCGACGATCTCCACGAGTCCCTGGTCGACAACCCCGCCCAAGTCGTCGTCGCACTGGTCTGGCTGGACGTGCCCAAGATCACGATCGACACCGAAGCCGACGCCACCTACCGGGAACGCCCCACCGTCAGGATCCGGAAGATCGAACCAATCGACGTAGCCGACAAAGTCCCGGACGAGATCATCGCCCTGTACACATCCCTGCAGGAGAAAAGGACCGGCAAGACCCCGCTGCCGTTCCTCCAGCTCGAAAGGTCCGGTCTCACTGACGCGGGCTACGGAACCAGCCACGCCAGCGACAGCGCCGACGATGTTGAGATCGAGGGCCTGTGACACCCCCGACCCCCGGACTCTGGCGGGACTACGCCCAGAACCTCGCCGACCAACTAGGCAAAGTCCGTCTTCAGACCGGGATGCTGGGGGAACCCACCGACCAGGAAGTCTCCTGGTCCTACCCCGTGGAGATGGGCCCCTACCTGGGCTGCTCCAGAACCCTGACCGCGCTGTCCCTAGTCACGGCGGAGACCCGGCCGGATACCCTGCCGAACCAGGTAGCGGCCCACTTCGACTCTCTCGGGATGATGCCGACTGATAGGAGCATGGACGCCGCTCTCACTGATGCTGGCACACTCCTCGACACATACCAGGAAGCTCTTACCGTTCTACTGGCCGCACTGGACCGGAAGATCCTGTCGAGCGACGAGCAGAAGTCCGCACTCGCCACAGTACGACGCACGGCCAGCGCCATGCATGCCGCCCTAGCGATCCACTACGGGCTGTTCAGGGCCCGGGCCCGTCGGGACTGGACCCAGTACCTGGACACGATCACGCAGACCTGCCCTACCTGCGAACCCGGGTCGACAGAGCTGTGCGACCAGTGCGCCAATGCGGAATGGCTCCTCCTCGACGCCGGAACCGATAACGAGGTCGAATCCCGGGCCTAGCCTGCTATGCCAACCGTCGTCCTCCGTGTCCGCGGGACCCCCATCCCCCAAGGCAGCATGCGGTGCCTCGGGCGGGGGTCCCGCGGCACGAGAGGCGGCGCCCACATGCTCATCGCCACCAACGACGCCGACCTAAGAGCATGGCGGGCCCGGGTCACAGCCTGCGCCCAATCCGCCCTCGCCAGACTCCCCGGGCCGATCCTCGGACCAGTAGCACTCGAAGCAACATTCACCCTGGAACGCCCCAGGTCAGCCCCCAGGGGCCGGGTCTGGCCAGACCGGTTCCCCGACATCGACAAACTGGTCCGGGCCATCTGCGACGCCATCACCCGCGCCGGGCTATGGGCCGACGACGCCCGCGTCGTCGACCTGACAGCCAGAAAGACCTACCCCGACAGCCCATGCCCAGACCGGCTCGACACCCCAGGCGTGACGATCCGGATCAGCCCAATCAGCCTCGGCCCGGCCCTACCCGGCCTGTAACCAAAGGAGCACCATGCCCTCTGTCCCGGCGACCCAGACCGTGACGGTCACCCTGACCGACAAGCAGTACGCCTGGCGGCTCCTCCTATGCCGTGATGGGCTCGGCGTCACCCGCGTAGCCCCCGACGGCAAGATCAAGACCCTCCCCATCACACACGACGAACTGGACCGCTGGCTGCCGTCCGTGTGGCTCCGCGAAGCCTGGAACACCACCATTCCCACTCGACTCGACAAGGCCTGGCTACGGATGCAACGCCTATGGGACGAAGTCGTGTGCGACGACGAACCATGACCGCAGGTGACCATCCCAGCCCCGACGGCCTCGCCGCATACCATCCGCTCCCACCCGAAGTCAGGATCCTGGCCTGGGTGCGGCCCAACGCCCAGCCATCAGGGAACAGGATCCGGCAACTGCGGGAGGCCGTCATCCTGCGACCGCCGCCCGGAGAGCACGCTGTCCGGGCGAGCGTGCCGGATGTTCTGATCGAGCCAGCACCACGTCGAAAATTCGTCGGTCAGAAGCCTGATGCGTGGACCTGGTGGGTCCTCTACTGCTTCGGTTACATCCCCGACATCGACACTGTGGCCGACCTATTCCCCAGATCCGGCGCCATCATCTACGCCAACCAACCACGACTCGTCTGAGGAGAATGACCAATGTGGTTCAAAGTCGACGACTCACTCGCATTCAATCCGAAGGTCATCGAGGCAGGTAATCCCGCCATAGGGCTATGGGTGAGGGCCGGGGCATGGTCCGGCCAACACCTCACCAATGGATTCGTGCCAAGTGCGGTAGTAAGACAGCTCGGGGGAAGGCATTTAGTGCCGCGGTTGATCGCCGCTGGTCTATGGCATGAGGTAGACGGCGGATACCAGTTCCACGACTGGGCCAGCTACCAGCCGACGAAGGCTGATGCGCTCGAAGGAAGAGCCAAAACCCGAGAGCGGAAGGCCCGGTCCAGGGCCCATCTGAGAATCGTCGAATAGGCCAGAAGAAATATGCGGGGCTCAACAATTCAGATGGACCACATGCTGAGACGGCCTCCGATACGTTGTCGTATCCGTGTCGGAATCTGGTCGGAATCTGGTCGTAAAATGGTCGTAAAATGGGACGTTTCCCCTAGTCAGAGGCATGTGTCACGCTGTGACTCGCGCGCGTGCGGCGACCCGACCCGAGTACTTAGGTACCTACCGGACCTAGGTCTACAGGCGTTCAGTCTGCTTGTGGTCACCAGCTGTAAATAGTTAAGTGCAAAGGCAAACAGTTACTGTAACGCGCGCGTTTGTGGTTGCAATTGCAGAAATTTCGTTGGAGGAAATCAGATGAGGAATCGGAATCCTTCGCCGGACGCGAATCGGCAGGACCGGGATGCGTTGGCATGGTTGGTCTGCCGGATCCGGCCGGACTGGAAACGGGCCAGCGTCGCAGCCGTGCTGAGCCGAGCCCGTTACCAGCAGCTCGACCAGCTCGCGATCTCGGCGATCGTTGCCGCGGCGACCCGGTCGGACCAGGACACGCCGGAGCTCCTGGCGCAGGTCGGGGATCACACACTCGCGGCACTGGCGGCACTCGACCGGCAGCCGACGCCGACCGCGCCCCAGCGCACCGAGCGGGGCCCGGATTGCGCCCGGTGCGGGGCGAGCGCCTGGCGGCACGGGCCCGACGGCCGCCGCCCCGGGTGCCCCGGCTACCAGCCCGAGGCCGGCCCGCCGCCGCGGGCGACCCCCGACGGGATCACCCGGGCCCGGCAGATCCGGGAGCAGGCCCGCAGAACCATGGCTGGGACGCTCGAGGATCGATCCTGACGGCCTCGCAGCCCTCCCCCGCCCATCCCCCCTGGACCAGACCCTGAAAGGCCGGCAGAACGGCGCACAGCGCCAGAAGGGACTCTGGGCCCGACGGCCGCCGCCCCGGGTGCCCCGGCTACCAGCCCGACACCAGCCCGCAGGAGCAGACCACACAACCGAAACCCAGAAGAAACTACGACAAAGACCCAGGAAAAATTCTTGATAGAATTCATCAGAATAGAATGTGAATGAACGAGAACGAATCAACCACCCGTATCCGAATAGGCAAATCAACCACCATGGCCGAACCTCGCCTGACAAGACATAGCATGAACACGAGGGTGAACCGGACGGCACTGCCACCAGCGGCAGGTGCCGCCTGCACCGGAGACCAGCGACGATGCGCCGCCTGTGGTTCAAGGTTGACGACTCGTTCAGCCAGCACCGGAAGGCGATGCTGGCCGGCGACGAGGCGCTCGGACTGTGGGTGCTAGCCGAGTCGTGGTGCGCGCGCATGCTCACTGACGGGTTCGTCCCGGACTACGTGGCGGCATCGCTGGCCCCGCGCCGGCTCGTCTCGGCTGGGCTGTGGAGACCGGGCGAGAAAGACGACGAGAAGGGCTGGTTGGAGCACCACTCCCCACACGCCGCTCCCGGCATGACCCAGCGCAGCGTCAGGCCGATCGGCTCGTCGCTGTGGCTGCGCTGGCCCGAGTTCGGGATGGGCATACGCCCACGCCCAGACACGCGTGGCGGGGGCCCGCGAGGACCGGCCCTGGCCACGACAAATCCACCAAGGCCTTCCGGGGCACTCCCATGGGTCATCACGCCCGACTACTGACCGAACTACCGACAGGGAACACCATGAGCAGCTGCTCGTTCGACGGGTGCAGCCGAGACACCGTGGCTCGCGGACTGTGCTCAGCCCACTACCAGCAGTACAGGGCCGGAGTCGAGCTCCACCAGATCGGGCACCGGCCGGCCCGCACCTGCACATACCCGGGGTGCGACAAGCGCCATTACTCGCACGGGCTGTGCCGAGGGCACTGCTCCCAGATCGAGCGCGGAGTCCCGCTCCGGCCGCTCGGGACCCGCCCACCACGGGCAGAGTCACAGACCTGCACGGTGACCTGGCGCGACCGGCCACACAAGGCCAAAGGGCTGTGCAACGCGCACTACCAGAAGCAGTACGACCGTAAGAAGACCAAGCCACGCAAGGCCAACAGCAAGCCACGGACCCGGCGAAAGAAGAACCAGCCCATGCCCGACGGATGGCTCAAGAAGACCAAGACCCCGAGCCGGAAGAAGCCAGACCGCTACCTGCCGCCCGGCTGGTACATCCCATGCCCCGAACCCACACCAGAAGAAGCAGCTCTCGCCGCCAGGCTCCTGAAGCGTCACAACGCCACCGACATCGCCGAAACCCTCGGGCTCCCCGGAGAAGCCAAGTGAAGACCACCATCCAGTGCCTCGCCGAGATGCCAGACCTCGCCGCGCTACTCCCAGTCGTCGCCGGCACCAGCACCTCACCAGGAACCACCAGCCGCCGCACACCAGGAAGCCAGCCACCAGCCAGCCTCGACATCATCCAAGCCCTCGACACCCGCATCCGCACCTGGCGAGGCGACGCCACCGACCGCGCCCACGCCGACGCCATCTGGGGAGACCACCGCCAAGGCGTCCTCCCCGACCTGTGGCTGTGGGCCCGCATGATCGAGGCCGAGATGCTCGACCAGTCACCCCAGCCACCAGCCACCATCCCAGACCAGATCACCCTGGCCGGCATCTGCGACTGGCTCATCCGCCACAACCACTGGGCAGTAGACCAACCCTGGCACGACCAGTACGACCACGACGTGCACTCCTGGCACCGGCGACTCACCTCACTCACCGGCCTCACCGAGCCACGCATCATGCGCCACCAGTGCAGCGTGTGCGAAGGACCATCCGACCTCACCAACGACGGAGACCTCTGGACATGCCGCAACTGCGGCCACCTCGACCCCGGCCCCCGCCGCCAGATCACCGACTACCGCCTCCAGCCCAGCCAGCCCACCAACACCATCTGCACAATGTTCAACGTCAGCGGTGCCTGGCTCCGCCAACAGAAGGCCAGACACCGTCTGACGCCAGACCTGAGCAAGGGCACCAGACCCCTGCACTGGTGGCCATGGGACGTATTCGCCTTACTCAACCCCGGAATCGTAGAGGCATACGAGCAGCATGCCCACCTTCACTGACCTGCCCAGACCGGCCCGAGACCCACCACAGGACGTACCATCGTGACAAGAACCAGCACAACCCTGCCCAGCCAAGGGAACATCCCATAAGACCATGGGCCAGCACCGACCCCGACGGCCACCGACTAGGCAAACTCCTCATCGGTACGCCTCGGAAACTCACGGAGTCGAATGAGCGAATGGTCTACTAATCACCGTGAACGCGAACGCGTATCGCGTCTAGTACGAGCCAGACGACGCCCGTGCTGTATCTGTGGTGAACCGATTGATTACGCATTATCGTGGCCTAATCCGCGGTCATTTAGTGTACAGCACGTCATTAGCCGCAGAGCCCGGCCAGACCTGGCCTTTGATGTCGCTAATTGCGATGCGGCGCATCTGGATTGCAATCAATCGCAGGGTGAGGTTCCTGTGGTCGTTGATCGTGTTACGTCTCGGTGCTGGTAGGGGCGTTGGGATCACGGGGTGGGGTGGGGGCCATTGCGGGCGGCAGTGGTTCCCCACCCGGGGTAGGCCACCCCTATCGCGCGGGAGGTGTTGTGAGGAGGCGTAGTGGGCCGCTTGAGCGGGCGTATGACGCGTCGATTGAGGCATCAAGGGCGGCTGGGATGGTTACTGATGTCGATGCGGGTGCGGTGGAGCTGGGGCGGGTTGTCTGCAAGCAGATCGATCGTGCGGTTAGCGAGCTCGAGGGGCAGGAGCTGACGAAGGCGCTGTATCTGATGCCGCATGTGATGGGCGTGCTGAAGGAGCTGTTGGCTACGCCGGCTTCTCGGGCGGCGGCGGCCAAGGCTGCCCCGAGTTCGAGGTCGGCGGCTGGGCCGGCGGTGGCCGAGGTTGGTGATGAGGTGAAGACGCGGCGTGATCGGAGGAGTTGGAGGACGGCCTAGGCGGCTTGGCTCTGAGGTCCCTCGGGTGTTCACACCGCCGTTGCGGGATCTGACCCCGGATACGTCGTTGGGATTCGACTGTGCCGAGTTCGCTTCTGCGGCGCTCGGGTTGCGGTTGTTGCCGTGGCAGAAGTGGTTTCTGGTGCATGCGCTTGAGTTGCTTTCGAGTGGGGTTCTGCGGTTCCGGAAGGTTGTCTTGCTGGTGGCGCGGCAGAATGGTAAGACGTTGTTGTCGCAGGTTTTGAGCCTTTACTTCATTTACGCGCTTGGGGCTCGGACAGTGTTGGGGACAGCGCAGGATTTGACGACTGCTGAGGATATCTGGCAGGACACGTACGACATTGCGGCTGGGTCTGAGTTGCTGGCCGGGTTGCTGACGAAACCGAAGCTCGGTAAAGGAGCGAAAGAGTTCGGGCTTGTGGGGCGCGGCACGTATCGAGTGAAAGCCGCAAACCGCCGTGGCGGGCGCGGGCAGCGCCAGGTGAAGCTGGTGCTGTTTTCGGAGGCCCGCGAGCAGCAGACGTGGGATGCGTGGGCAGCTGTTACGAAGACGACCAACGCGGTGGATGAGGCGCTGGTGTTGTGCGAGTCGAACGCTGGTGATGCGGCGTCGGTGGTGTTGCGGTATCTGCGGTTGAAGGCTCATGCGGCGCTGGGTGACCCTGATGGGTGGAACGCGGAGCAGGACCCGGAGCTGCTACTCGATGAGGGGGCGGGCAGCGCTGGGCAGGTGGACGATTCGCTGGCGATCTTCGAGTGGTCGGCGTCGCCTGGGTGTGACGTGTGGGACCGGGATGGCTGGGCGCAGGCGAATCCATCGCTGGGGCACATCATCACGGAGCGGACGATCGCGTCGGATGCTGCGACGGATCCGGAGTGGACGTTCCGGACCGAGGTGCTGTGTCAGTGGGCGTGTGGGGCGTTGAGTGGGCCGTTCCCTCCGGGGGCGTGGGATGCCGGGCGGGTGACGGCGGACACGATTCTGCCGATGCGGTCGGTGCCGGTCGCGTGCGTGGAGGTCTCGTGGGACCGGTCGCGGTACGCGATCGCGTATGCCGGGTGGACGGAGGCGGGGCCGCAGGTGGAGACCGTGGCGGAGCGGTATGACCCCCGGGGGGCTGTGGCGTGGTTGGCGTCTGCGGATCGGGCTGTGCGGCCGTCGGCTGTGGTGGTGCGGTCGACGGGGCCTGCGGCGGTGTTGGCTGAGGATCTACGGGATGCCGGTTTCATCGTGATCGAGTGGTCCGGTGCTGATGTTTCCGAGGGCTGCGCGTTGTTGTACGACGCTGTGGCGGCCCCGCCTCCGGTGGAGGGGCAGGAGCCGGCCAGGTGTGGGCCGTTGCGGCATGCCGCGCACACGCTGTTGGATGTTGCGGCGTCGGTGGCGGTGACGCGCCCGTACGGCGATCGGTGGTCGTGGGATATGCAGAAGTCGCCGGTGGATATCGCGTGTTTGTATGCGGCGACGGGTGCTGTGTGGGCGTTGCTGACGGGCAGTGAGGCGCGTGTCTCGGCTTACGAGGCGCGTGGCGTGATGACAATCTGAGGGGGTTCCGTGGGCGTGTTCGATGCGCTTCGGGGGGCTCTGGCTCGGGGTCCGGCGCCGGTGATCTTGTCGCCGCGGGTGACGATGCCGGGGTCGTGGGAGGAATGGGCGAGCCAGATCGCGGCGTGCGTCGACCGGGCGAGCCCGGCGAAGCTGTATCGGGAGCAGCCGCATCTGCGTACGGTGGTGGAGTTCCTGGCGCGTAACGTCGCCCAGCTGGGGCTGCACGTGTATGAGCGGCTCGGTGAGGACGATCGTCGCCGCGATCGGGAGTCGCCGCTGGCGCGGCTGCTGAGCCGCCCTGACCGCATGACGACCTACGAGTTGGTCTTCTCGCTGGTCGGAGACAAGGCGCTCTACGACCGGGCATTCTGGTTCGTGGCGCCGTCCAACTCGACCCCGAGTGGGATGCTGCTGCGGCGGCTCCCGCCGCCATGGGTCGAGCCTGACCCTGACTGCAGCTCTCAGTTCGAAGTCGACGGCTGGATCGTCTTCGACGGAAAAGAGCGGGTGCGGGTCCCGTCCGAGTATGTCTTGGAGTTCCCGGGGTATTCCCCGGCGAGCCCCCTGGGCGGGTCCAGCGCGATCGAGTCGCTGCGGGGCACGCTGCGCGAGCAGATGGAAGCCGCCCGGTATCGGCAGGACGTGTGGCGCCGCGGTGGGCGCGTGTCGGCCGTGCTTCAGCGGCCGAAGGACGCGCCTCGCTGGAGCGACGCCGCCCGCGAGGCCTTCCGCGAGGACTGGTACGCGAAATACACGGGCCGGGGGCCACGGACTGGCGGCACACCGATCCTGGAGGACGGTATGACGCTGAATCGGATCGATTTCTCGGCGTCCGAGCAGCAGTTCGTGGAAGCTGCCAAGTTGTCGCTGGTGACCGTGGCGGCCGCGTATCACGTGAACCCGACGATGATCGGCCAGAACGAAGGCGCGAACTATTCGAACGTTCGCGAGTTCCGGAGGGCCTTGTACACGGACACTCTGGGCCCCATTCTGGCGTCGATCGAGGCCCGGCTGAACACGTTCCTGGTGCCGATGCTGGGTATGGATCCGGCCCGTTGGTACGTCGAGTTCAACATCGCCGAGAAGCTGCAGGGGTCGTTCGAGGAACAGACCGCGGCGCTACAGAGCGCCGTCGGCGGCCCGTGGATGACTAGGGGCGAGGCCCGAGCCCGGATGAATCTGCCACGCCTGCCGGGGGCTGACGAGCTGATCGTCCCGCTGAACGTGCTGGTCGGCGGCCAAGCGTCGCCGACTGATTCGGCTCCGAAAGCGGATGCTGTTATCGCCCGCCACCGGGGCCGGGCCGCGGCCGTCGTGATGTCGGGCGGGGAGTGGAATCCCGGCAGGTGGGACGCGGAACTCGCCGCCGACTTGGCGGCCGAAGGCATCACAGGAATCAACGTGTCGAAAGTCAACGAGGCCATCAGGGCCGATCTCCAGGGAGTTTGAATGCGTAAGATTGCCCCTCTGACCTGCGTGAAAGCCGGTCCTGATGATGGGATGCCAGAAGGCGTGTTCACAGGGTACGCGTCGATCTTCGGGAATATCGACTCCTATGGCGACATGGTCCAGCCGGGAGCCTTCACTCAGACTCTCGCCGACTGGGCGGCTTCGGGGAACACCATCCCGGTCCTGTGGGGGCACGACCAGGGAGACCCGTTCAGCAACATCGGCGGGGTCCTCGAGGCCGTCGAGGATGATCGCGGTCTCAGGATCACCGCCACCCTCGACCTTGGCGACCCGAAAGCCGCGAAGGTCTACCGGCTCCTCAAGGGCAGGCGGGTTTCCCAGATGTCATTCGCATACGACGTCGTCGAGGGCCACGAAGCGCATTCCGCGGAGCTCGGCGAGTACTACAGCCTCGACGTTGTGAAGCTCTACGAGGTGTCGGTCGTCCCAATCGGGGCGAACCAGCAGGCCGAGATCCTCGCCGTCAAACACCTCGCGGCTGCCGTGAAGGCAGGCCGCGCGCCTGCCGATGGTGAGGCGGTGCTGCGGGAGGCCCGCGCCATCATCGACTCCGTCCTGGCTCATTCCCGGGACGACAACCAGGGGAAGGCCAGCGAACCCGGCCCGGCCAAGCCAGCCGTCGACGAGGAGCCCGCCAGGGCCAAGTCGGCCATGGGTGAGGAGCCGGCCCGGGCATCGTCCGTCAAGGCCCTGGCGGCTCAATTCACTATCTACGCCCTGGCATACGGGCAGAAAGGCTGAGGATGAACCTCCAGGCTCAGCGGGCCGCTGTGATCAAGGCGGCCCAGGACACCATCACGCAGATCCGAGGCGAGGGCCGCGATGCAACCGAGGCCGAGTTGGCCGAACTGGAAGCAAAAGCGGCCGCGGTTCAGCGGCTGACGGATCAGATCGACCGGGGCGAGAAAGCTGACGCCATCATGCGACGCATCGACAGCCTCGGCGGAAGCCCGTCTGAAGGGCACGAAGATGAGTCGCCGGCCAAGTCGATCGGCGAGCATTTCATCAAGGCGCTCGCCGGACGGCCGATCAAGGCGCTGGGACGCTTCGAAACGCCTGAGTTTAAGGCCGCAACCGACACACAGCTGGTCGGCGGGCCAACCGGCGCGTACGGGCCGCTGGTCACTGAGGTTGACCGCCAGTTCGCTGTGCCCTACCGGCAGCGTCTCGTGGTCGCTGACCTGTGCGGGCAGGGCGTCGTGAGCGGTACTGCCGTCCAGTACCCCGTGTTCCCCGCGAAGCTCGAAGGCGCCACTGGCGCAGTCGCGGAGGCCGGCAAGAAGCCGCAAGTTCACGCGCCGGACCCGACCTGGGTCACCGATCCCCTGGGAGAGATCGCCGGCTGGTTCGACGTCTCTGACGACATGCTCGAAGACCTCGAATACGTCGTCTCTGAGATCGAGAGTTCGGCCCGCTACGACCTGCTCCACAATGAGGAAACCCAGATCCTGAGCGGAGACGGCAACCAGCCGAACCTGCGGGGCCTGCTGAACCGATCCGGGATCCAGACCGCGGCCAAAGGCGCCGACACGACGGCCGATGCGATCTTCAAGACCTTCTCGCTGATCAGCAACGCCAGCAACTTCGAGGCGGACGCGATCGTGATCAACCCGGCCGACTACGAGCAACTGCGCCTCGGCAAGGACGGCAACGGCCAGTACTTCGGCGGAGGGTACTTCGCCGGCCCCTACGGGAACGGCACCTTCGCGACCGAGCCTCCCGTATGGGGCCGCCGCACTGTGGTCACCCCGGCGATCGCCGCCGGGACGGTGCTCGTCGGGGCATTCAGCTCGGCCAAGGTTCTGCGTAAGGGCGGGCTGCGCGTCGAGTCGAGCAATTCCCACGCCGAGAACTTCATCCACGACAAGGTCACGATCCGACTCAAGGAGAGACTCGGCCTGCAGGTGAAGTACCCGGCGGCCTTTGTGAAGCTGAGCCTCGCATGATGCGCGAGTACGACCTCGTCATCAACGGGCGCATCCACCGGATGCAACTGTCGGAAGAGGACGCCGCCCGATATGGCGCCGTGGAACCCGGGCAGCCCGAGCCGCAGGAGACCAAGCAGGCCGAGACCCCGGCGAACAAGGCGCTCAGGCCGAACGACAAGTGAACCAGCGTCACGGGGAGCCCCGGTGGTCTCCCCGTGACGCTGACGTACGGGAGTGACCAGTGATCACGGCAGACCAAGCCCGCGCCATCATTGCGGGCTACTGCGGCTGGCACGTCGCGCCTGTGAAGACGACGGCGTGCCAACTCGACTCCGACGGGGCGCCCTTGGTCGTACTGCCCACCCTGCGACTCCTACGCATCCACGAAGTCAGAATCGCTGGTGAGCCGGTGAGTGGTTTCCAGACTTCCCAGTCCGGGATGCTGCGGCTCCGAGACGTGCCGCCGGTCGGGCTCGGCGTGGTCGCGGTCACCATGGCCCACGGCTACGACGATGATGTCCTCGCCCCACTCGTCACGGCGATGATCGAAGCCTCGAAGGCGCCTGCTGGTGCCAAGAGCCAGACCGCCGGGCCGTTCTCCGTCTCATACGACGCCGGAGTGACACTTGCGGCGCTGACCGCCGAGCAGCGCGCCACGCTCGACACCTACCGACTAGGGCCCCGGCCGTGACGTTCCCGGTTCGGATGTCGGTGGGTTGGTGCAGGTACGCGCCTGCCCGGCGGGATGTGCATGGGCGGGATGTGGACGCCTGGGAGCCTGCGGTCAGGTTGGACGCGTATGGGGTGGCGCCGGCTGGTTCGCGTGAACCTCGGACGGTCGGCGAAAACCGGGTGGTAGAGGAGCTGGAGTTGCTGGTCCCGTCTGTGGCTGGGGTGGGGCCGCAGGACCGGATCCTGATCGATGGCGTGGCCTACCAGGTGGTGGGCGTGCCGGCTGACTATGACCGGGGGCCGTTCGGTTGGCGCCCTGGTGGCGTGATCAGGCTGATGCGGGTAGAGGGGTAGACGTTGGCACGGCCGCGGGTGGCGTTAGCGAAGCCTGAGATGTGGGCTGCAGTCCGGAATCAGCCTGGCGTGCACCAGCAGCTGTGGGAGATAGCTGATCGGGTTCGGCGGCGGGCCGAGGACTGGGTGCAGGAGAAGAAACATTCCAACGAGCACCCCCCGCCGAACTTCGAGGTCCGGAAGGGCCGTGGCCGGACCCGGGCCCGGTATTCAGTGCACCCGACGACGCCGTACGCGGCGTACTGGGTGACCAAGGACCCGGCAGGATTCATAGCCTGTCTCGACGCAGCGCAAAGGGGGTGAAGGAAGTATGCGCATCCTGGTAAAGGCGACCGGCCGGGTCGCCGAGGTGCCCGAGAGTATCGGGAACGAGATGATCGCCGGCGGCCACGCCAGCCCGGCGGATGTCCCGGCGGGTGCCAGCCCTGGGCGGAGTGAGACTCCGAAGTTCGAACCGCTGAAGGTCGAGAAGTGATCCCCCGCGGGGTGGACGTCGAGGCGGTGCTGGTGGCGCATCTCGGGGCCGTGTTGGGGTGTCGGGTAGCTACCGAGGTGCCGAATCCCCGGCCGGAGCGGCTGGTGAAGGTGACCCGGACGGGCGGGACCCGCGTTTCGCGGGTGGTGGACACGTCCACGGTGGCGGTGGAGGTGTGGCCATCGCCGCTGGAACGGAGCCCGGCCGAGATGGCATTGGACACGCAGCAGGCCCTGTGGGCGTTGGAGGGCCATGAGGTGGGCGGCGTGTTCGTGGTGGCGGTGGGGTGCCGGAATCCGGTGTACATGCCAGACCCGGACACAGATGCCGCCAGGTATGTGATGGCGGCGGAAGTGACCGTCCACGCAATCTGAACAGAAAAGACGGAAAGGCGGCGGTATGGCCGGTAAGACGGTTACTGAGGTGCGGCTGGGCTCCCCAGCCACTAGTGGATATGCGCTGAGAGCGCCTGTGGGCACGGCAGAGCCCGACACGGCTGTGGCGGCGTTGGATCCGGCGTACGTCGATCAGGGGTATGTCAGCGAGGACGGCATCACCCTCGACATCGACGGGAAGCAGATCAAGATCAGAGACTGGAACGGCGACGTGATCGCAGCGATCGAAGACGAGACGTCGGTGTCGCTGAAGTTCACGCTCGCCCAGCGCGGCGAAGCCGCGTTGAAGACGATGTACGGCGACGCCAATGTGACAGCCGCGAGTGGGGCGGTGTCGAAGTACAGCTACACCGGCGAGCAGCTCCCCTACTCACAGTGGGTATTCGAACTGAAAGACAAAGGAGGGCCTCACCGGCTGCTGCTGCATATGGCGCAGGTGACCGCGATCGGGTCGATGGAGATCGTGAAGAAGAGCGTGATGCAGCAAGAGGTCACGCTGGAGCTGTTCCGTAACACCGCTGGCGTGTTTTTCACGCATCTGCTGAAGTGAGGCGCTCATGAGTAAGAAGCGGGTGAAAGTTCACTACAACCGCGTGGAGTACTCGCTGCAGTCGCTGGAACGGCCTACTCGGACGATGCTGGCGGTGCTGCGGCAGCTGAACGCGGCGGCCGATGCCGGAGACCACCTGGCGGTGGCTGAGACGTCGTATGCCTTGGTGGAGGCCGCCGACGTGAGCGCGGATGTGGACGAGCTTGATGCGGTGGAGATCAGCGAGTTCGTACTGGCGTGGCAGGAGGCGTCGGGCGCGACTGTGGGGGAATCCGGTGGCTCGGACGCCTCATAGAGGAGCACCGAGCCGAGGTCGAGTATGAGCTGATACGGCGCGGGTTGCGCCTCCCGCGGCCCGGGAAACCGGGCTGGCACGACGCCGCGGTGGTATGCCGGTTCGCGCCTGCCGGGTCGCCATTGGCGGCCCGGATCGCGCCCGCCGCGGCGTGGACACTCGCTGAGCACACGGCTGTCGAGGCGCTGGACCTGGCCCGGCTGCAGGCGTGGGCGCAGGCTGGCGGGAAAGGCCCGCAGCCGCCGCGGATCCGGCGGCCCTGGGAAGAACCGTGCCGGACCGAGACCATCACGGGGGAGCTGATGACCATGGACGAGATGGACTCGTGGATGGCTACCCGACGCGCAGCCTGGGCGGCCGAAAGGGGATCTGCCGATGACTAGCCTCGCGCACGGCTTCCTAGAGCTGACAGTCTCCACCCGTGGGGTGACCGCCGATATCCAGAAGGCGCTGGACGGGCTGGCTGGGGACGCCCGCCGAGCCGGGGAGAAGGTTGGCGCCGCGCTGTCTCAGGGCGTGTCCGCCAAGGCGGCCGATCCCCTGGGACCGCTGCGAGCCGACCTGGCGACGTACGAGCGGCAAGCCGCTTCCACTGCCCGGGCGGTGGAGCGGGCCCAAGAGCGGCAGGCTGACGCCGCCCGGAAAGTCGCGCTGGAGGAGGCGCGACTGGCGGAGGTGCGGTCGGGGTCCCAGGCGAAGCAGTCGACGGTGCTGGCGGCCGAGGACCGGCTGGAGAAGGCGCGCCGGGCGCAGGCACGGGCCGTGTTGGAGCTGGCCGCTGCCGAACAGCGAGCGACGCGTACCTCGGCGGAGCGGGCCAGGGCCGCGGCCGCGGTGGAGAAAGCCGAAAAGGACCAGGCCCGCGCAGCGCAGGCCTCCGCGCAAGCGGCGGGCGGCGTCGAGCAGGCGAACAGGCGGATCGGGCAGTCACTGCGGGACGTGACGGGCCGGGTACGTGAGTCTGTCCGGGCGTTCGGGCAGCGGATCTCGTCACCGTTTGGGCGGGTCCCGGAGCAGGCGGCCCAGGCAGGCCAGCAAGCCGCGGCCAGGATGGAGGCTGGGTTCCGGTCCCGGTCCAGCGGAATCGGGGCCGCGATCAAGGGGTCGCTCCTGGGGGGCCTGGCGGTCGGGGCCGCGCTGCAGGCCGGTAATGCGCTCGCTGAGGGGCTGCGGAACTCCGTCGGCGCCGCATCTGATCTGGGCGAGACCCAGTCGAAGTCAGCCGCCATCTTCAAGCAGCAGGCCGCGGCCATGGACGCGTGGGCCGTGAAAGCGCCGAAAGCGCTGGGCCTGTCCCGGTCGGCCGCGCTGGAGGCCGCGTCCGGCTTTGGGAACATGTTCTCGCAGCTCGGGTTCGCGTCCGACAAGGCCGCTGGGATGTCGCAGACGACGGTCCAGCTCGCCGCGGACCTGGGGTCGTTCAACAATCTCGGCACCGACCAGGTCGTGGACATGCTGTCGGCCGCGTTCCGCGGGGAGTATGACTCGCTCCAGCGGCTGATCCCGAACATCAACGCGGCCCGGGTCGAGCAAGAGGCCCTCGCAGCGACCGGGAAACGGTCGGCGAAGGACCTGACGGCGCAGGAGAAAGCAGCCGCGACCTTGGCGATCGTGATGCGGGACGGGGCCGCGGCATCGGGGGATTTCGCGCGTACCTCGGATGGCCTGGCGAACCGGCAGAAGATCGTCGCAGCCCAGGTTGCGGATCTGCAGTCGAAGCTCGGAGACCTGCTGCTGCCCGTCGTGCAGCAGGTCCTTGGCTGGATCTCGGACCGAGGCCTGCCGATCGTGGAACGCCTCGGCGATGGGATCTCGGGGGTCGTGCAGATCCTGGCGACCGGGGAAGTGCCTGCGGCGTTCGCTGCCGCGTTCGGCGTGACGGTGGACAGCCCGCTGGTCGACCTGCTGCGCCGGATTCGGGAAGGCGCGGCAGGGGTTTCCGCGTTCGTGCAGACGGTGCTGGTGCCGGCGCTAGGGCAGCTGGCAGCGTGGATCCAGGCGTACGTGGTCCCGGGCCTGGCGGAAGTTGGTGGGGCCGTCGCGGGGTTGAGAAATACCGTGCTGCCGATCGTGCAGCAGTTCGCGGCTGGGATGATGGAGCGGATCGCGCCGATGATGCCGCAGATCCGGGAGGTTTTCCAGATCATCGGCGAGATCGTGCACGCGGCTATGACGCACATACGCGTTCTGATCGAGGCTGCCACGGTCGTGATTGGGTACATCTGGGATCATTGGGGAAACGAGATCATGACCGTGCTCGCGTTCACGATGTCGCGGGTCTTGGCGATCGCGAAACCCGCGCTCGAGCTGCTGCGGGACACTATCCGAATCGTGACGGCTGTGATTCGGGGTGACTGGGGCGCGGTCTGGGAGAATCTGAAGGCGGTCACCTCGGACTCGGTACGACTGATCGTCGAGATCGTGCGGTATTCACCGTTGGGGATCGCCGTAGCACAGATGCTGACCCAGGCGCGGGAAGCGTTCGCTGCCGGGATGCGCGCGATCCAGAACACGTGGCGTCGAATAGTGGACATCATCGGCGGCCCCGTGAAGGTCGTCGAATCCATCATCAACGGGCTGATCACCGCGTTCAACGCGGTGGACCGGGTATTCGGCGGCAAGCACCAGGTCGGGCACGTGACGATCTCCTGGCCACAGCCACAGCACGTCGCTTTCGCCCGTGGCGGCGTGATGCCCGGGTACACCCCGGGCCGAGATGTGCACCGGTTCTGGTCGCCGACCGGCGGCAGCCTGGACCTCTCCGGCGGGGAGGCCGTCATGCGGCCCGAGTGGACCGCCGCAGTCGGCGCCGGGTTCGTCGACACGATGAACGAGGCTGCACGCCGCGGCGGTATCCGGGGCGTGCGGCGGGCTATGTGGGGGCAGGCGTTTGCGTCCGGTGGGCTGGTCACCTTCAGAGGGCACACGTTCACAGCCGAATTCGCCCGCCGCCTGCAGATCGTGGAACGCATGGCTGGGCCGTTGAGCATCACCCAGGGCGGCTGGCGGCCCCGCACCTCCTACTCAGGCACATCGCACGCGGGGGACGCGTTGGACATCGCCCCATTCACGATCAAGCAGATCGCTGCTCTCCGGTCGGTCGGGATCCCGACCTGGGACCGGACCGGAAAAGGGAACTGGATCAGCCACGCCCATGGCGTTCCGTTGCCTTTCGCTGGACGGGCAGGAGGATCAGCCATCTGGCAAGCGCAGGATTACCTGCGAGGCGGAGACGGCCTGGGGGGCCGTGATAATGGGCCGAAAGTCGGAGTCCAGTCCGGGTTGGACGGTGTGGCGCTGAATCTGGATGGGGTCGCCAGCAGCCTGGTGAACTGGACTTCGCAATTTGCCCCGCTGTTGGGGAAAGCGAAAGAGCTCGCGAACGGGTTCGGCCCGTGGGGCGCGATGCTGGCAGAGATTCCCGGCAGGATCGCCCAGGGGATCGCCGATGGAGCAAAGGACTTGGTCGGGTTCGCCCAGGGGACCCGGTCGGCGCCGCCCGGGCTGGCCTGGGTCGGTGAAGAGGGCCCGGAGATCGTGAACTTCCGTGGCGGCGAGGTCGTGCTGCCCCACGAGGAGTCTGTCGCCCTGGCGGCCGGGGTCGGCGAGATGATCGTCGTGATCGACGGGCAGCAGTTCCGCGCCTACCAGCAGCGGCTGAGCCGCGAGGCGGCGCTCACCCTGCGAACCGGTAGGTGATCGAATGCCCGCAACTGGCGTGCCCGCGTTGACGCTGGAGGGACGGCCCCTATCAGCGGTCGGTATCACCGTCTCATGGCCAGACGGGCTCGAGGTCTGGTGCACCCGGGTCACCCGGACAGACGGGGCGTGCGTGATGGGAGCTGACCCGCTGTACACGCCCGGCGGGGCCGGGTACGCGCAGGACAACGTCCCGCCGCTCGGGCTCCGGATCGGGTACCGGGCCATCGGATACGACGGGATCCACTCCGACCCCGTAGCTGAATCGGCAGTGGCTGAGATCGACGTACCGCCGGTCGCGTCGCCGCTGCGGTCAGCCGGGGCGGTATGGCTGAAAGCCGCGCGGAACCCGTCGCTGTCGATGCTGGTGGTAGGGGTCGAACTGAAGGCTGTGCGGAAACGACCACTGCAGGTGCACGACCCGCTCGGCGCCGTGTACCCGATCTTGCACGACGAGCCGCTGAAAGCACGGACCGGGACACTGACCGTGGTGACACTGACCAGCGCCGACCGGGCGACCATGCGCCGGCTCTTGGAAGAGTCGCCGCTGGTGCTAGTACAACCAGAAGCCCGGCTCGGGTTCGCCGACATGTGGGCCGTGCTCGGCGGAGACCAGGAGCAGCCGGTCGGGGACCGGCGCCACGCCGCTTCCTTGTGGCCGCTGGACTTCACCGAGGTCGGCCCACCCGACACGACCGACTCACCAGTGCTGGTTCCAGGCTGGTCATACGCGGCCCGAGACGCTTCCCAGGCGTCGTACCAGACGGCCGACACCGCGTTCTCGACCTACAACAGCCTCACAAAGGGGCCCTGATGTACCCGGTTTCGGAAGATTTTCTACGAGCCCAACGCTCTCACGCAGAACGGACGCACCGGGCACTGGTTTCACGGGATTCGGGGCGTACCTGGGCTGAGGCGCCGATGCTGGGGTACCGGATCGAGGCCACCCGGGGGGATCGGGTCCAGATCCGGTATTCGGGGCAGGTGGACCTGCCTCCCGGGCAGGGCGAGTTCTCGGCGCTGGCCGGGATCCTGGTACGCGTCGAATCGGGGTTCGTCGTCGATGGGGAGCCTGAACTGGTACCGATCGCGACATTGCAGATCACGTCGACTTCGGTGGACCGCTGGGGTGGCGTGGCGTTGTCGGGTTACTCGGTAGACCGCAGGATCGGCCGGGCGAACTTCTACCGGCCGTACTACATGGGCGGCGGGGCCGTGCGGCCATGGATCGCCGACCTGCTGTCAGTAGCCCGGGTGCCCATATCAATCGATCCTCGGGTCGGCGAGCAGCACGTGGCCGCGGCCACATACGACACGGACCGATGGGCCGCCGTGGCGGACCTGGCCCTGTCAGTGGGAGCGGAGGTCTACGCGGACCGGCTCGGTGGCCTCACCGTCGCGCCGGTCCCCACGCTGCGCGACCCGGTAGCGGCGACGCTGGCTGGTGTCGTGGCCGACCAGCAGGCGGTGGAGACCGCGGAAGACGCCGTGTCGGTAGTAGCGGTGGAAGGCGACCGGTCGAACCAGGCCGCTGTTCCGCGTGGCTACTGGCGTGACGAAGACCCGTTCTCGCCGACCTTCGTGGGCGGGCCCTTCGGAGAGCAGGTCCGGCGGGTGTCGCTGCCGGTAGCGACCAGCATCCAGCAGTGCATGGAGGCGGCCCGCACGATCGGACTCGGAGCGCGCGGCACACGATCATCAGTGGATGTGACGCTGGCCCAGGCGGACTACCTGGACCCGGGAGATGTCGTGCTGGTGCCGATGCCGGACGGGTCACTGGCCCGGCACATCATCGACCGGGTCCCGTACGCCTCCGGCGCGTCGCCACAAAGACTGACGACAAGATCGGGGTGACCACGGGTGACTGAGGAAGAACTGGCCGCGCTGATGGGCCTGGTGGAGGCCCGGGTACGCGAGCTGGTGAAAAGCGAGACGTCGCGGGTTGCCCAGGTGACCTCTGTGAACGTGGACGGATCAGTGAATCTCGATGTGGCCGGCGCTGTGGTGCCATCCCAGCCCGCGCTGACCGGGTACACGGGCCGGGCCGTGGGTGACGTGGTCGACGTGCTGGTCCGCTCGGGAGAACTGCTGGTACTGGGCCGATCAGGAACCCCGGCCGCGGCCGCAATCGTCGCCGACACGGATCCCCCAGCCGGGCAAGGCTGGCGCGCCGTGACCACCGGGATCTGGGCCCGCGCCGACGGCGCACTGTGGCTACGGCCGGCCGGCCCGCCGGCCCCGCCGCCCGGCGGCATGGTGACCCGGCTCGCTACCCGGTATACGACATACCGCGGCGGGACCCAGATCCTGACCACGGCCGCCGGACAGGGCGACTGGACCGGCGCCGGGCTACGCACAGGACTGGCAACCTTCGGCCCCGGCGCGTGGGCCGAACTCGCCGGAAAAACACCGACCGGCGGGGCCGTGACCGTACACCGATCCGGACAAGCACACGGGTCCTACGGGCCCGTACCGCTCGCGATGACGTTCGTCCCCGCGGGAAACCCACCACCCACAACCCCAGAATCGGGAGCACCACCCGTAGTCGGCTACGCAGAAGTGAACGGCACCACAACCGTAGGGCTGCCCCCAGCCCAAGCCGCGGCTTTCGCTGCTGACTCTGGAATGGCCGTCCGGTTCTACTCCGGGAACAGCCGGGATTACGCACTGGTAGACCGTGTGACGGTCTCCATCACCTACTGAAAGAAGGCTTCTTCCATGGCGTCCACACCGAAGCAGCGATTCTACGTTCCAGCAACCACGCAAGCCCCGGCAACCGCATCGGATATGGCCAGGATGGCCAGCGAAATCGAGAACCGGGTCGTGATGTTCTTCCCGGATGTCGCCGGCCGCGATGCCGCGGTCCCAGCCGGCGCCAGAAAAGCCGGGATGGTGTGCTATGTGGGCGTGCTCGGCTACCACCAGACCGTGCTGGTAGACGGCGGGGACTGGGTACGCCTGGCACAGCCCCCCGAGTCGTTCGCCGGCGGCGAGGTGATGTTCTGGGGATCCTCGCCGCCGGCAGGCACGTTCGTCGTACGCCGGCGCACCCACCAGATCCAGACCACGAACCCCAACGGCGACTTCCAAGTCCACTTCGAAGCAGGCATCACAGCCGGAATCCAATGTGTACTCGTCACCTCCGGCGACGTCGGAGCCGACACCTTCCTGGTACTCGGAATGGCAAACGCGCAGATCGCGAACATGCGAGCCATGAAAGGCGGCCAGCCAGTCGCGAACACCCCAATCCGCATCATGGCCGAAGCCATCGGCTGGTAACCCACACACGCACCCACTGAAAGGCGGATGGTCGCATGGGCGGCCCCACACTGTACACATACAAAGGCGGCCGATTCACCGGCGACGTAGCCGCATCACTCCACGAACTCGACCGGCTCACCCCCACCATCCCGGTCCGAATCATGCAAGGCGGCTGGAACGCCGGCGGCGTCCGCGCATCCGCAGGAACCCACGACTGCGATGCCGTCGACATCGCCGCCGTGGATCTGACCGGCGCCCAGCGCGCTGAGGTCGTCCGAGTCCTCCGCGCGATCGGCTGGGCTGCGTGGTTACGGCGGCCTGGCCAGGGATTCGCCTGGCACGTCCACGCCGTTCCCGCCGGCTGGGGCGTCGTGTCCGCCGGCGCCGCCCTACAGGTCCAGGCATACCGGCAGGGATACAACGGCCTAGCGTCCTGGGGCCGCGACGACGGGCCACGCAACTGGGTCGGCCGTACCTGGCACGAATACCTGACCTCCCTACACGGCCAAACCCAGGCCGCTGAAGAACAACGGCTGAAGGAAGTAGCGGCCCGCGCCGCTGCCCAACAGGAAGAAGGAACCATGAAGATCGTCCAAGACGTCGGCGGGCCCGACCGGTACGTCGTGTGGCCCGACGGGCTCACCGCCAAACTCCAGGCCCCCGCCGAGGAAGCCAGCCTGCGCGCCGTGATGAGCGCCGCCGACGGGCAAGGCCTGTACCTGCAACAGATCTTGCTGCCCGGGATCCTGCGCAGACGAGCCGAAGGCCAGACGCCCGACCCCGGGGATCAGCAGATCCTCGACTCCCTGAACGCACTCCCCCGCGAAATCGCCAACGAAATCGCCAACGAAATCGAGGCGCGACAGTGAGCACCCCACGTACCCCTTGGCCGGCGCCTGACCCGGCCGTAACCCCACGACACGTCATCACCGCCGGCGGCCTGTGGACCGCGCCGTTCTGGCGCGCCGTAGTAGAACGCGCGATCAAGACCGCTGCCCAAACCGCGGTCGCCACCATCGGCACCACTGCCGCCCTCGACCAGGTCCAGTGGCGCACAACCGGCATGATCGTCGCTCTCGCGACGATCCTGTCGATCCTGACGAGCATCGCCACAGCCGCGGCCACCGACGGATCCCCCTCGGCCGCGAATGAGGCACTCACCACCGGGGTCCGGCAGGAGGCGTAACGCGCGCCGGGCCGGAGACGCTGACATGAGCGAAGTACTAGGCGGGCTCATCGGCGCCGGCATCACCGCGCTCGCCGGCGTCGCGGGAGCATGGATCAAAGGCCGGTCAGACCAGCGGGCCCAAGAAGCCGCTGCCGACGACCAACTCATCACCCAATGGCGTAGCTACGCCGAACGGATGGCAGCCGACGTAGCCGAAGTCCGGGCCCAACTGGCCGCCCAATCCGAGATCCACACCCGCATGGTGGCCGACCTACGACGCGACCACGACCAAGCCCTCTCTGCGCTACGCGTGCAACTGTCGACGCTCGGTACCGCGCTCCAAGTGGCCACCGACTACATCGCCACCCTACGATCAGGCCACCCACGCCCCGACCCGATCCCGCCAGCTCTCCAGCCCTACATGTGGACAGGCAACAACCCGCCCGCCCACCGCCGACCGCGCCACTGACACACCCCGGCACCCCGCCAAACCGCGGCCCCTCCCACCACCAGGCTGGGAGGGGCCATTCGGCGTCCCCAGAACCTAGTTGAACCGGTGGCTGCTTGTCTGGGGATCCTGTTGTGGGCTAGGCGTTGGGCTGCTGTGATGTCGAGGTGGGCGCCGGGCTGGGTCGCTGAGGCGGCTTGTGTCCCGCTTGCTGCCCAGTTGGCGACCCAGCCTCTGGTGACGGCGTTGTCTGGCACGGTGAGCCTGGCCGGGCTCGGGGCCAACGTCCTGGCTGGGCCGTTCGTCGGTCCGGTCACGATCCTGAGGCTGGTGACGGCGGCGCTGGGGTGGGCCAGCCCCGCCTTGGCCCGTCCTGTGGGGTGGCTGGCCGGTTGGGCGGCGGAACCGATCCTGCAGGTGGCCCGGGTGGGGGCGGAGCTGCCCGGAGCCACCGCGCGTTGGCCGGCTACCCTGTTCGGGCTGTGCCTGTTGCTGGTCGGCTGTCTCGGGTTAGCCCAGGTGATGGGGGCCGTGTTGTCTC
>ERZ773065.41-NODE-41-length-89763-cov-5.881549_pt1 | contig 89763 bp, 81 predicted proteins | sample MGYA00580623_ERZ773065 | MGnify/ENA primary metagenome ERZ773065 (study PRJEB29015, sample SAMEA2738017) | human oral metagenome | biome: human oral; feature: human-associated habitat; material: dental | place: China | collected 2047 ... | reverse complement strand
TTTTTAAAAACCGACAATCTATAGCGGCTCGACTTTGCCAAAAGACAAGGCGACGAGCCGCAGACAGTACGAGCAGTACGGCAAGGCCCGGCCAACATAGCAACGCCGTATTTTGGCAAAGGAAGCCGCTATTTCAGCGGGGCGCCCAGCACGCCATGGTTGAACCCGCGCCGGTGCGCTGCTTGAACCCACCGGGCGATTGCGCTACTTTTGCAGCCGATGACGGGCTGCCCGCCGTGCCTGCATTGCATCACACGGCAAGGCAGTCGCAAACAAACTGATGGCATGAGACACCGACCCAATGTTCAAGATTTACGGCATCAAAAACTGCAGCACGATGAAAAAGGCTTTCGCCTGGCTGGATGCGCGGGGAATTGCCTACGAATTCATCGACTACAAAAAAGCGGGCGTCGCCGGCACGTGCCTGCCCGACTGGAATCACCGCGTCGGCTGGCAGACGCTGCTCAACACGCGCGGCCAGACGTGGCGGAAGCTCAGTGAAGCTGAACGCACCCATCTCGACGAGGCTGGCGCGCTGGCGCTGATGGCGCGTTACCCGACGCTTATCCGGCGGCCGGTGCTCGACACCGGAAAGACGCTGCTTATCGGTTTTACGCCGGAAACTTATGCCCAAGCCCAGCCGGAGAAACCGGCGGAATGACGAACGGAGAAGCAACCATGACCACCGATTGCGTACAGCGCTTTCTTTTCGAGGAACTCGACATCCGCGGCGCCATCGTGCGCCTGGAGGCCGTCTGGGCGCAACTGCTGGCGCGGCGCGATTATCCGCCGCGCGTCATCGAGCTGCTGGGCGAGATGGGCGCAACCACCGTATTGCTCGCCGACAACCTCAAACAGCCCGGCCGCCTGACGATCCAGTTACGCGGCAACGGCCCCCTGCCGCTGCTCGTCATTGATTGCAGCGAATCGCTGAATTTACGCGCCATGGCGCAGGTCGGCGAAGCGATCGGGCGCGATGCGCCGCTCGCCGATCTGCTCGGCCACGGGCAACTGTTGTTCTCACTCGAAACTGCGGCGATGCGCGCCCCCTATCAAAGCGTCGTCCCTTTGGCCGGCGACAGTATTGCCGCCCTCTTCGAACACTATCTGGCGCAGTCCGAGCAACTCACCACGCGTTTTTTTCTGGCCGCTTCGGCACAAGGCGCCGCCGGGCTGTTCATCCAGAAAATGCCGACGACCGACGCACGCGATGCCGACGGCTGGGCGCGTATCGAAGCCCTGGCGGGCACCGCCACGCCGGAAGAACTGAACGCGCTGCCCGCCGAAACGCTGCTCACTCGCCTGTTCCACGAAGAGACCGTGCGCCTCTTTCCTCCCCGGGCGGTCACGCATGACTGGCCGATGGACTGGGACAAAGTGCGCAATATTCTGCGCACGCTCGGCCGTCAGGACATTTACAGCGCGCTCAAGGAGAACGGCGTACTCGTTATCCGCGACGACCTTGCCAACCACGAATACCGCTTCGACAAGGCCGACATCGACTCGCTGTTTGGCAACGTGCCGGAAACGCCGCCTTCGGTGCATTGAGCCGTGCCGTATTGAACGCGCTAAATCAGACGGATTAAAACCATGTAGGTAATCGTCGGCAACGCGATACTCAATAAGGAATTGCGGAATCTGGCATGCACGGCAAACGAAACGGCCAGGCACAAAAACAGCGCGCCGACTGAAAGCAGCGATTTCGTACTGGAAAATTCGGCCGGCAGCATCGTTTTGATCGCGTAAATCGTCAGCACGACCATAATCAACAGCCCGCAATTGCGCTGCAAAAACGCCAGCGTCGCGCTCGTCGTCTTTTCCTTGAACAGCCAGAACGGCAAAAACCGCGTCAGAATGGTGGCGACCGACGCGGCGACGATATAGGGCAGATAGTCGCTCATTTTTGCCCCCTGACAATAAAGAATTTTTTAAACGCCAGCGAAATCAAAATCCCGCTCATCAAGGCGCCGAATAAAAAATACTGCGTCGGAAAAACAAAAAGCCCGACAAACGCGCAGCCAAAAGCAAGAAAGAGGATTCTTTCGTTCGGATTTACTTTAAAAACTTCGTAGGTCAGCATTGCAAAAAGCGCCGCCAGACTAAACTCGACGCCGCTGAAATCCACGTCCAGACTCGCGCCCAGCACGGCGCCCAGGATCACGCCAAAAACCCAGTAGCTATGATTCAGCGCGGCCGTCAGGTTAAAAATCAAATCCAGATTCTGCCTGTTTTGCGAAAAATCGCGCGACTTTAAAAGCGCGAAAGTCTCGTCGGTGAGCGCGTAAATGAAATAGACGCGCCGCTTTAACGCGCGGATTTCGTCCAACAAGGACATCGTGTAGAAGAAATGCCTGAAATTTAATAAAAAAGCGACGAAAAAAGTTTCGGCAAGCGAGGCCTTGGAAACAATAAACGCCACCAAGACAAATTCGACGCTGCCCGCATAGACAAAAATGGAGGTCAGCGCCAACACGCCGGCGCTTAAGCCCGCGTTGATGCCGTATATCCCAAACGCGATGCCGAGCGGCACGTAGCCCATCAGCACAGGAATTGTCGTCTTAAAAATTTCAGTCTTGCTTGTTTCACTCATTTCAAACTCAATGCATTCAACGCAGGTTCAGCGCAACAACGCCACAAACAGGCCGCTGCCAACGATAATCAGCATGCTCGCCAACGACAGTGCATCCGGCGGTTCGCCAAAAAAGGCGGCGCCGAACAACATGGCCCAGACGCGCTGCGCATAGAAAAAACGGCGCCGCTGCCGCCGGGTTGACACGCTGAAATGCCATGATCCGCCGGTAGCGGCCGATCCTGGCGGAAAGTCCCAGGCCGATCATCAGGCAGGCCGCAAAACCGTCCGGCACAGCCCAGTCCGCCTGCCAGGTGGCGCTGGCAACGGATCAGGCCGACCAGCCCGGAGTAGAAATACGTCGTCACCAAATTTTCCGCACCGCTGAACCGACGCGTTAAAATCCGGGACAGGCTGTAGCAGACTACGCTCGGCAAGGAGCAAATACGGCCGGATCGAACACCGACGCACTGAGGCGGATGATCAACAGAACGCCGGCAAAACCCAACGCGGCGGCCCATTGGATTTTCTCGGCGCTTTCTCTAAGCAGCGGTGCGGAAAGCATTGTAAGCGCCGTAATCAGCAAAGGCGGGCGAGAAATGATCGCCGTCGTCTCGGCAAGTGGAATACGGCGCCGGCCAAACATCACCGGAAAAGAATCAGAAAAAACACGGAAACCAGCATCAGCGCGCGCAACACCTGGAGCAGCGGCCGTCGGCTACCGCAATAGCCTTTTCCCCATACGCGCGCCGAAAAATACCGCCATCCGCAGCACATGCAGGACATAACGCATCCCAAGCAGTTGGGCAACGGGGTAACACGGGCAAAGTATCTGGAAAGCGCATCACACGGGGCGAAAAGCAGCGTAGCCGCCAGCACCGGAGCCATCGCCGGAACCATCGCCGGCCGACTGGCCACGCCGAAAGGCGAGCCAGAGGCAACATCAGACATCGCGCCGGGTGTGGCGGCGTTTATCAGGCTACCGCTATGTGCATGTCCACTGCCGGGACCATGTGCACCGATCGTTGCGATGCCGCTTGCTACGCCGCCATTTTCCGGGCCGCCTGCTGGGGGGGGCAGGGCGCTTTCCGTCACATTCCGCCGGGCGTTGGCCGGGGCACTCGTCGTCTTGCCCGCCGTCTGCCGGTTGGGTCAGTTCATGGGGTCACCACTGATTCATCACGCCATCCGTCACCACCTGATGCGCGGCGATGCTGTCCGCCAGATGGTTGACGAAAGCACGCACCTTGGCCGACAGATTTTTTCTGACCGGATAGACCACGTAGATGTCGGCCGCCGGCAGCACCCAGTCCGGCAGCAGCAGTTGCAGCTTGCCCGAGCGGATATACGGCGCCACGTGCCATTCCGAACGCTCGAGAATCCCCAGGCCGCGCAGCGCCATGGCGACCGCCGCATCTCCGTCATTGGTGACGACTGCGCCGCGTACTTTGACCGTTTCCTCTTCCGTGCCGTTACTCAGGCGCCAGGCACCGACAGCGGCATTCGTCTGATGGATGACGATGCACTTGTGTTGGCGCAGTTCGTTCGGCGTGGCGGGCACGCCGTATTTTTCGAGATAGGCCGGCGCCGCGCAGAGATAACGGCGGTTCGAGGCAATCTTGCGGGCGACGACCCGCGCATCCGGCACATGCCCGAAACGCACGCAGACATCAAAGCCTTCCTCGACCAGATTGATCGGCCGATCGGTCAGGCGCAACTGCACCTCCACTTCGGGATAGGCCTGCAGGAATTCGGCGACGATCGGCGTCACATACTCGCGACCGAAGCCAAAGCTCGCATTGACGCGCAGCAGGCCGCGCGGTACGGAATGGCCGCTGGAAACGCGCTGTTCCAGCTCGCCCAGATCGTCGAGAATCCGCCGTCCTTCCTCTAAATACAGCTCGCCTTCATACGTCAGCGACACGCGGCGCGTCGTCCGGTTGAGCAGGCGGATCCCCAGACGGTTTTCCAGCAGCGCCAGCCGACGGCTGACCGCAGGCGGCGTTACATCCAGCTCGCGGGCGGCAGAAGTCAGATTACCGTGCCGAACCAGCAGCGCAAAGAAAGCAATATCAGAAAGCGCATCCATTATTAAAATAAACTTAATAAAAAATTTCCGTTGTGTTTATTGTAAACGAAGAAAAAACGGATAGACTCCCTGCCATTCGAACTTCCTGAAGTTTCCTGAAGTCCACTTCCGGCCAAATGCCGTAGTCTGAACACAGTCTGAAGCGCACCGCAAGAAGACGCCTTTACCGAGGATCTATCATGAAAATCCGCATCGTTCGCTCCGTTCTGATTCTTGCCTACATTATCGGCCTCGGTCTGGCGACGATGCTGGTCAATCACGCGCCCGATCATCACGCGGCAGATAGCCAGATTCTCGAACACAACGCTCACTGACAGCCGTCAGCAATGACAGGCATAGCCGCCGCCTCCACAAACGCTACGGCAGCCAGTATTTTCAACACTTTCCAGACATTCCAGACGTATTCTTCATCATCTATGTACCACAATCGGCCCGCCCTGAAAGATTTTTTCCACGTGTACCTGTTGGGGCTATGGGCGACGTTTTGGCCTTGCCCATAGCCCTTATTTTCAGGCCTGCCGGTTCAGGTATCCCACCTCTCCTCTTTTGCACCTCCTTTGCCCCCTTTTCAGGGGGCATTTTTATTTGTCTTTATTATTACCTTTCCCTCGTTCTTTCCGCCTTTTCAGGCTTTCAGGCCTTCGGGCTTTTGTACCCTTCACTTTTTTCTTTTTCCATCATCTCGCAGTCGGCAAGAAATCCATGCAGGCTGATTGAAACAGCCTGACGATACACGCTGATCTGACCGCCCGACCCGCCGGGTCTGCGTGCCCGCCCAAACACATCCAGCCACCGACAGCCAATCGGGGAACAATCGGAGAAATCTGCTGGCGGTCAAAAATGGCGCTGCCTGTCACGGTCACCGCCTCTGCAGCCCGCGTCGATTGGGCGTTTGCGGGCAGGTCTGCCAATCGTTAATAACGCTACGGCACATCGCAAACGGTAGGGCAAGACCAAACTTTACGGCGTCGTTGCAGACTTCCTGCCGACTCGCGCCTTTCGCGCGCTTGTGGCTACTTATGGCCGTTCCGCTTAGGGCATTTGCCAGTAACGCCGGCGAACCTGCCGCCACGACGAGACTTCGGCGCGCGCCGCCAGCCGTATATGTATCGCGCCGCCGGTATCGGTTCGCCAGATCCGGCTGCCCCGCGCGGCGTAGCGCGCCAGTGTTTCCGTATGCGGATGCCCGAAAGCATTGCGGTATCCCGCCGAAAACACGGCTTCATGTGCGTCGACAGCCGCGAGGAAAGGCCGTGTCGACGACCTGCGGCTGCCGTGATGCGGGGCAATAATGACCTCGCTGCGCAACGTCGGAAATGCCGCCAACAAGCCCTTTGCCGACGTACCGTTTGCCGCATCCGCCGTCGGGCGTATCTCTGCGCCGGCGCCTTCTTCCCTGTTTTTTTCTCCGCTTTTTTCTTCGCTTCTTTCTTCACTCTTCCCGCCATTTCGCTTCGCTTCCCGCGCCAGCAGACGAGCTTCCGCCGCCGCGTCGATGTCGCCGGTCAGCAGGGCGCGGCTTCCGGCGGCTTCGATTTTCAGCACGCAGCTCAAATGATTCGGCTGAGCCGATGTGTCGGCATACACGGCTTCATCCGGATGCAAGAGACTGAATCGCACGCCGTCCCACGTCCAATGCTGCCCCACTGCGCAGGCTTCGCCGCCAAAAGCAGCCGGTGCCGAAGAGAGCAGGCGCGCGACCGGCAGCGACGCCTGAATCGAAGCCAGTCCCCCCGCATGGTCGGTATCGCTGTGCGAAATGAGCAGTACATCGAGCCGTCCGATGCCCGCCGCACGCAGAAACGGCGCCACGACGCGCTGCCCGGCATCCGCCTCGGCGCTGTAGCGCGGTCCGGCATCGTAGAGCAGATTGTGCGTCGCCGTGCGCACGGCGACCGCCAAACCCTGCCCGACATCCAGCACATCGACCCAGGCTTCGCCCGCCGGCGGCCTCGGCGCCTGCCAGAGCAGTGCCGGCAAGAGCAACAGGCTGCCCAGCCAGCATGCCGGAAAACCGCGCGGCAAGAGCAGCCCGGCGACGCCGCCCAGCGCCAGCAATATCGCCCACAGTGGCGGCGCGGGCTGTTGCCAGACCGGCCAGGCGGACAATTCGTGCAGCACGGCCATCAACTGCGCCAGCAGCCAGTGATCGACGTGTAGTAGCCATGACCAGGGCAATACGGCGCAAAGCAGCGTCAACGGCGTAATCAGCAGGCTGACGACAGGAATCGCCAGAGCATTGGCTAGCGGGGAAACCAGCGAAAACTGCTGGAAGAAGAGCAGCAGCAAAGGCAGCCCCGCAACCGTCACCGCCCACTGCGCCGCGCCCCAATGCAGCGCCAGCGCACGCCAACGCGCGACTCCGGCAGGCCGCTCAGGCTGCCTGAGGCGCGTGCCGCCCGCATACAGCAATGCGGCGACCGCGCCAAACGAGAGCCAAAAACCGATGGACAGCACAGCCCACGGATCGATGAGCAATACGACGAACAGCGCCGCCAGCAAAATTCTGCCGGAACCGAAATTACGGCCGGAACACAGGGCAAGCACCGCCACGCTCAACATGTACAGCGTCCGTTGCACCGGCACCTCGAAGCCCGCCAGCAAGGCATACGCACAGGCGACCAGCCCGCCCGCCAGCAAAGCGGCTTTGGGCGCGGGTAGACGCAGCATCAGGCACTCGCTGCGCCGCCACAGCCAGCCCACCAGCCCCGCGAACAAGGCCGCCAGCATCGTCACGTGCAGGCCGCTGATCGACACCAGATGTGTTACGCCCGTGCGGTTGAAAAGCGTCCATTGCGCACTGGGAATCGCGCGCTGATCGCCGATGGCCAGCGCCACCAGCACGCCGCGATACGGCGCATCGGGCAGTGCGGCAACAAAGCGGTCACGCACCGCCTCGCGCAGGCGCTCGACCAGATAACCGGGACGCACGACGAAAGCATCGAGCCGCCTATTGCCGCCGCCCCCAGCATCGCTGTCGGCGCCATTGCCCGCCGGCTTGCCCGGCCTCACCGCGCCCAGCGCACGGATATTGCGCTCCAGCAGCCATGCCTCGTAATCAAAGCCCTGCGGATTGGCATTGCCGTGCGGCCGCCGTAAGCGCACGGTCAGCCGCCAGCGTTCGCCCGGATGCAAACGTCCGCTGGCCGCCCGTGCCAGCGACGCAGGTGGATTCGCCGCCCCCAACGGGTCGGAAGCGTCATCAGTCGCCCGATGGGTGGTCGCGGGCGGAGCAAGAGCAACACCGGCAGTCTGGCTGATAGGGGAACGCGCGACGGAATTGATGCCCGAATCCGCTCCCGAACCCGCGCCAGAATCTGCGGCCGCCGTAGCCGATAGTGAAGCGGCAGCCAGTGCCACAGCTGGTTTTTCTCCCTGTTCCGCGCCCGAATTTACGGTATACACGCGCGCAGTGCGCACCGCCTCGGCGGACGGATTCTCTGTGCTGTTATCGCCCCCGCGCCGGCTATTTTCCCCACTGTCTTCTCGGCGCCTGTTTTCTCCCTGAGCACGTGCATCCCGCCCAGAACGCCCGTCATACCAGGTCAACTGGAGGTGTTTTGGCACATGCGCGCCGAGTGTCTGCACCGACTCGACCGTCAACTCGAAACGCTCGCCCCGCGCAAAACGATGCGGCAAAGCGGCGACGATGCCCGTCAGCGTCACATCGCGCCCTTCCCACTCGGCCGGCAGAGCATCCGCCAGACGCAGATGCGCCCGCCAGCCGGCCCAGGCAAAACCCAGCGTAAAGGCGAGCAGCGCAAAACCAACGCCAAGTAAAGCCATGCGCTCCGGCATAAACGGCCGGCGCGCCTTGCCTGGCGTCTCGCCCAGACGCGCCTGACCTGACGCGCGCTTTCTGCGCATGCTCATGACGCCCGCCAACACAGCGGTGCCCACCACGCCCGCCAGAAGCAGAATCATCGCCAGCGAAGGCAGATGCGCCTGCATTTGCAGGCAGAGAACACCCGCGGCGAAGGACAGAATGGCGAACTTGGAGAATCGCATAAATCTGATAAAAATTAATATCTTATCGTCAAATTAAGAGCCGATGAAAAGCCCGTTTAGCACGGCGACGGGGCGATGCCCGGCGCACCCGTACCCCCGCGCGCCCGCACACTCGCACTTCCTCGCCGATGCCGAGCCGCCTTGAACTCCTGTGCCTGCACACCCGCGCACATCTCGATTTTGCCTCGGTACAGCGCGGTAATCCGCTGCACACCCGTGAACCTGCGCTCAACTCCGATCAAGGGATGCGTTTTGTGTGCATACACCCCGGTTTAAGCCGCTTTTCTCCGAGTCCAATATCGCGCCAAAAATATAAGCGCTTGTTTTACCACGTATTTGTACGGAAAACACATACGGAACCACCAGAACAATCTGCCGGCCGGCCCCTCTTGGCGGCAACGCTATAGGCACAAATACCCTGCAATAACCCTGCAATAAAGCCACATCCGTCAGATTTTTTTACTCATCGTCACCCAGGTCTTGATTTGAGGAGCAATTCCCCGATATATGATGGCAATGGTTATGCGCTCAAAGGTTCGGGCACACAAGGCCATTACGTGCAAATTACGACGGTACGCTGGTTTCTCAGGCCTGCCGTTGCAATATTGGCAATACTGTAATCCATCATTAAATTTCATATTGATTGGATCAATGAACCAGCTTGTTGGGGTACATCATGCATCTGAAAACCCGAATACAAATCATCGTCACCGCTTCCCTGCTCGGACTCCTCGTCATATCGGGCTTCGGCCTTTATACGATCCGGCACAATCTGTATGAAGAACGGCGTTCGCATATCAACCAATCGCTCGATTTTGCCGATTCGCTGATCAAGCACTACCACGCGCTGGAAGTCAGCGGCAAGATGAGCAGTGAAGATGCGCAGCGGCACGCCATCGAAGCGATCAACGCGCAGCGGCAAGGCGTTCGCAACTATTACTTCATCCGTGACTATGCGAGCGACCGATTCATCCAGCACCCCATCCAAAGCCGCATAGGCAAAATAGACGACGGCGGCAAGCTGCCGGACGGGCGCACCGTCACCGAAGCCTATCGCGAAGGCTTGAAAACAAGCACCAACAATAAAGCCTATCTTGAACTGGATACCCTCAAGCCGGGCGAGCCGGAATACCTCCGTTTCCCGAAACTCAACGGCGTGCTGAAATTCGACCCTTGGGGATGGATCGTCGGCATCGGCTTCTTCATCGACGATATCGACGCGCGTTTCTGGCAGCAAGCGGCCTACTACCTGGGAGCCAGCAGCGTGCTGCTGGCTTTCGTGGCGATTTTCGCCTTCCGTATGCGCACCGACATTCTCAGGCAGCTGGGCGGCGAACCCTATGAGGCCGCCGAAAACATGCGAAGAATTGCCGAGGGCGACCTTCATATCAGCATTCACCTCGCCGAAGATGACGACTCCAGCATGATGGCCTCGCTCAAGCTGATGCAGATGAAGCTGATCAACATTACGGCAGCCATTCAGGAAAACAGCGACGCCCTATCCAAACAGATGGCCGCCATCGACGTGGCGACGCGTAATTATGTTGAAACGCGTTCCCTTGACGCCCTGCCGCCGCTGCTGCTGGCGATCAACAAAGTCCATAGAATCGTCGGCGCGCTGAATAAGTCGATTGCCCGCTTCAAACTTTAGCGTGGAAGATCATCAAACCGATTGACAACGCATGCAGCCCGTCCGATCATTCAGAAACGCGGGAGGAAAATATGAATCCATCGGCAGTTTTGCGTGTCACCGAAAAAGGCGCAGAAGAAATAGCGCGCCATACTGTTGGGCTGGGGCTCCGGCAACGAGGCATCATGCTATTGCTGAGCAAACCCCGAACTTTGCAAGATCTGCTGCATAAATCGGTACTCCCCACCGAGGAATCGTACACCATCCTCCATGAGTTGATGCGGGACGGCTTCATTACCCAGGATGACGGCACGGCGCCCGTGCCGTCTGCAGCACCGCCCGTACATACTGGCATGGCGGCGCATACGGCAAATGGCGTTGCCCCCGCCATGCCGGCAGCCGGAGCGAGAACCGCGCACGCCCGCGATGAATGGCACATTCATGATGAGGCCATCATTTCCGAAGCAAGATTCCTGCTGGTCGATTTCTGCATGGATTGCTTCGGCACGCAGGCACAAACGCTGATCGACCGCTTCCGTACCTGCAAGACGCAGACCGAGCTGTCCGCGCAGACGAAAGACTTGGCGACATTGATCAGCCAACGTCAACCGGCAAAACTGGCGGCGCTGCGCGATATTATCCGCACGATCAACGAGTCAGCCTGAAAAAATTACCCACGCGCCGGCAGCCATTGCCGGATGCGCGCAGCAGATATGGCGCATGGCTGGAACCCGCGTAAACAGGCGGCTACAGCGGCGCTGCACCCCAGGCAGAACGGGCCTTTCCGGCAAGGCCGTCAATGCATCTACCCGGAACGTTCCTGCCATTTTGTCGTTCGATCGTTCCGATCCCGCCTGCCCCACCTGCACACCTGCCCCACCTGTTCCATTTCTTGTCAGCCCTTCATCCACCCGACTCGTAAGACTCGTAACGCCGATCAATTCAGCTTCCGCGGCATCGGCCTTCTCCTGTCCAGCGAACGCCGTGCGTTCGAGCAACACGCCGCAGCCAGCGCTGCGGCAACCATTGCGCCGCGTAACGGCCCGGCGATCTTTCACCAGCGCACCAGCGTGCACGGAAATTGGCAGCAGCGAAGCAACCGCCGACCTTGCCTTTCACCTACGCACCGGCGCTCATGGGGCTTGAAAAGCCCAAACATATCCCTATCTTCTTGTCAACGCCGCACCCCCTGCGGAAACCATCTGAAAGGAGAATGGAATGTATCGAACCCTGTTTGCCGGCGACCTGTTCGCCGACCTGGCCCGCCTGCAACACCAGCTATTGCGCCATGCTGGCCCGACCACCCCGCTGCGCGGTATCGGACGCAGCGGTTTTCCGGCGCTCAATGTCGGCACGACGCCGACAAGCGTGGAAATCTACGCCTTTGCGCCGGGGCTTGACCCGGCCAGTATCGATGTTTCGATCGAACGCGGCGTGCTGACGCTGTCGGGCGAACGCGGCAGCGAACTGCCCCAGGCGGATGCGAAAGCGGCGACGCACATCAACGAGCGCATCAGCGGCGCTTACCGCCGCGCCATCAGTCTGCCTGACGACATCGATCCGGAAAGCGCCTCGGCCGCCTACAAGGACGGCGTGCTGCATGTCAGCATCCAGCGCCGCGCCGCCTCGGTGCCGCGTCGCGTCGAAATCACTGAAAAAAGCTGAAGAAAGGAAAACATCATGAACGAACATCAGGTGACAGAAACCGCGCAACGGAAAAATGACAGCGAATACGCCGAAACGGCGGCCATGCTGCCGCCCGTCGATGTCATCGAGGACGCAGCGGGCATTACGCTCTATGCCGACCTGCCGGGCGTGCCGAAAGACAAGCTGAACGTCCACGTCGATGCGGAAGCGCTGTCCATCGAAGGTGAAGTCGCACTGCCCATCCCCACCGATATGGAAGCCAGCTACGTCGAAGTCGAATTGCCGCGCTACCGCCGGACGTTTTCGCTGGGCAAGGAACTCGACCGCGAGAACATCCAGGCTGAATTCAACAATGGCGTACTCAAACTGAGCATCCCCAAGCTTGAACGCGCCAAACCGCGCAAGATCGAAGTGCGCGTCGCCTAACTGGCCGGATCGGCCGGCCAATTGCCCGGCAGCGCCCCCAGCGGTGACCGCGGCGCGGCGCGGCGCAGCGTTCCGCTGTGCCGCAGCGTACCGCCATGCGCCTTTCAAAATGCCGGCCTTCCTGGCCGGCATTTTTCATTCGCAGTCATATGGCGCTGACGGCAGGGTGCATGGCGCCAGCGACATGGTGCATATGCAGCTTGCCGCGCGAGTCCGAATGCGGTGGATATTGCGGCGGACGTTGCGATAGAGGCTGCCCGCGAGCCCGCGTCAATAGGGCATTTGCGGGCAGGCAGGCCGGAAACGCCCATTCCACGCGGGCTTCAGGGCATGCTTACCGACAATCCCCAATCCACGCGGGCTTCAGGCTGATCATGGCAAAACAGCGCAGCGTGCCGCCGTGCCTCAGCCATCGCCGCCTTCCCTTGCCGGGAGCGCTCCATCTGGCTATCCCGCAAAAGCGGGTTCCGCGCCAATCTTGTATGATTGCCTGCCTCCCGAACCATTGCGCCAAGCTCATTTTTATCACCATCCGCCATGTCACACACCCCGCTCCACGACGATCTGGCCGCCCAGCTCGCCACGCTTGATCACGACGGCCTGCGCCGCCATCGCCGCACGCTGGCCTCCCCGTGCGGGCCGCTGGCGATCGTCGACGGCCGTGAATTCATCAGCTTTTGCAGCAACGACTATCTGGGTCTGGCCGCCGATCCGGCGCTGGTCGAGGCGGCCTGCGACGGCGCTCGCCGCTGGGGCGTCGGCAGCGGCGCTTCGCATCTCGTCAGCGGCCACCTGGCGCCACATGACGCGCTGGAGCGGCGGCTCGCCGCCTTTGCCGGCTTTCCGCGCGCACTGCTGATGACGACCGGCTACATGGCCAACATCGGCATGGTGACTGCACTGGCTGGGCGTGGAGATGCCATTTTTGCCGACCGTCTCAACCATGCCTCACTGATCGACGCCGTGCAGCTCGCCAAAGCGCAAGGCGCGGAAAGCCACCGTTATCCGCACGGCGATCTCGCCGCGCTGGAGCACCTGCTCGCGGCCAACCCGGCCCGGCCCGGCCAGCGCAGGCTGATCCTGACCGACGCCGTTTTCAGCATGGATGGCGATCTCGCGCCCCTGCCCGGCCTGCTCGAGCTGGCCGAACGTTTCGATGCCTGGCTGCTGGTCGATGACGCCCACGGTTTCGGCGTGCTCGGCCCGCAAGGGCGCGGCAGTCTGGCGCACTTCGGGCTAGATATCGGCCTGAGCGGGCAAGCGCGCGCCGAACGGCTCGTTTATATGGGCACGCTCGGCAAGGCTGCCGGCGCTTCGGGCGCTTTCGTCGCCGCGTCGGAAACCGTGATCGAATGGCTGATCAGCCGCGCGCGCACCTACATTTTTACCACCGGCGCCAGCCCGATCATGGCCTGTGCGCTGCTCGCCAGCCTGGATCTGATCGAACAGGGCGATGCGCGGCGCGCGCATCTGCAAAGGCTGATCGCCCGCCTGCGCGACGGGCTGTCCGCCACGCAATGGCGGCTGATGCCTTCGCCCACGGCCATCCAGCCCATCATCATCGGCGACAACCACGCGGCGTTGCGCGTGGCCGCCGCGCTCTACGACAAGGGAATCTGGGCGCCTGCCATCCGCCCGCCGACGGTGCCGGCAGGCACGGCGCGGCTGCGCGTTTCGCTGTCGGCCACGCATCGCGTCGAGCAGATCAACCGCTTGGTCGATGCCTTGAAGGATTGCGCATGAGCAGGCCGTCGCTGGCGTTGATTCACGGCTGGGGCCTGGGGCGACAAGCCTGGGCGCCGGTCATTCCCGCACTGTCGGCACACCTGGATATTCATCTCGTCGACCTGCCCGGTTACGCAAGCGCGCCGCCCGATCCCGGCTGCTTTGCCGACGCCGCCCGCCGGATTGCCTGCCGCCTGCCCGCGGGCAGCCTGCTGTGCGGCTGGTCACTGGGCGCGCTGCTGGCGCTGGAAATCGCCACACAGCAGGCACATCCGCAGGCAGAGCAGCCGCCAACGCATTTCAGCGGGCTGATTCTCGTCGGCGCAACACCGTGCTTCACACAACGCGACGACTGGCCGCACGCACAAACGCCGCAACTGCTGGAGCGTTTTACCCAGGCGGTGGCCGATGCGCCGGCCGAAACATTGCGCCATTTCATCGCGCTGCTCAACCAGGGCGACGCACAGGCGCGCGCCCATACCCGCAGCCAGCAGCGCGCATTGTCCGCCATGCCTGCGCCCGATCCAGGCAGCCTGCAACAAGGTCTGGACTGGCTGGGGAACGTCGATTTGCGCGCGGCCGTCACGGCGATTACCATGCCGACTTTGCTGATTCACGGCGACCGCGACCCGCTCATGCCGCTACCCGCCGCACGCTGGCTGTCCGCGGCGCTGCCGAACGCGCGGCTCGCGTGTATCGAGGGTGCGGCACATGCGCCGTTCCTCAGAGCACCGGAACGTTTTGCCGAACTTGTCATCGAACACTGTCATGTCTGCCGCATCACCCCACACACCCCGACCAGCGAACGCTGAACCGCTTAAACAGCGCGTATGCGCCGCGTTTGATCGGGCCGCCGCGACGTATGACGAAGCCGCCATCGTCCAGCGCCATGCCTGCCATGCATTGCTCGCGCACCTGGCGCCGGAAACCGCTCCGGCGCATATTCTCGACGCAGGCTGCGGCACCGGCTTCGGCGCGCGCATCCTGCGCCAGCGCTGGCCGCAGGCGCACATTACTGGTGTCGACTTTGCGCCGACTATGGTCGAGCGGGCGCGCCCGGTGATGGACGAATGTTTCACCGCCGACATCGAAGCCCTACCACTGCCCGCGCAGCAGTTCGATCTGTGGTGGTCAAACATGAGCATCCAATGGTGCAACGCCGCCGCTGTATTCGCCGAAGCCCGGCGCACGCTGCGCCCCGGCGGCCGGCTGGCCGCCAGCACCTTGGGGCCGGAGACTTTCCATGAAATGCGGGAAGCTTTTTCCGGCATCGACGCCTATCGCCACACGCTGCATTTCAACGAACCCGACGCGATCATCCGTGCGCTCGACGCCGCCGGGTTCAGGCAAATCGAACTCTGGCGCGAGCAGCGCCCGATCTACTACCCTGACCTGAAAACCCTGCTGCGCGCCATCAAGGCCATCGGCGCGCAAAATGTCGGCGGCGGCGGCCGCAGCAGCCTGATGGGTCGTGCCGCCTGGCAGAAAGTGGAGGCGGCTTACGAACGCTTCCGCACCGCCGAGGGGCTACCTGCCACTTACGACATCATTTTTGCCTGCGCCGCTACGATATGAACACGCACTCAACGCCCACTTCACCTATTTCACCCATTTCATCCGCCCCAGCGCCGGCAAACGCCTGGTTCATCACCGGCACCGATACCGAAGTCGGCAAAACCTTTTCCACCTGTACGCTGCTGCACGTGCTGAAACAGCGGGGAATCCGCGCCGTCGGCATGAAGCCCGTCGCCGCCGGCATCGACGCTGACGGCAAAAACGATGATGTCGAATCGCTGATTGCCGCCTCCGGCGTCGAAGCGCCGCGCCCGCTCGTCAATCCTTACCTGTTCGCACCGCCGATCGCGCCGCATATCGCCGCCCAGGAAACCGGCGAGCACATCGATATCGAGCGCATCGCCGCTGCCTTTGACGCGCTGCGCACGCTGGCGGATGCCGTGCTGGTCGAAGGCGTCGGCGGCTTCCGCGTGCCGCTCGATGCGGAACATGACGCCGGCGATCTGGCAAAACGGCTGGGACTGCCGGTCATCCTCGTCGTCGGTATGCGCCTGGGCTGCATCAACCATGCGCTGCTTACCGCCGAATCGGTTGCCGCCACTGGGCTGCCGTTAGCTGGCTGGATCGCCAACCGGATCGACCCGGCCATGTCGCGCTGGGAAGGCAATCTGGCAGCGCTGCAGGCGCGCCTGCCCGTACCGTTGCTCGGCATCATCCCGCCGTACAGTACGCCGGAGACCGCCGCCCGCCTGCTACACCTGCCGGGAGAGTAAGCGCGTAAAACCATTCGGAGCCATCAGGGGCCACCCGATAGATTCTGCGGATTGTCGAGGCGCCCGCCTGCATGCGCCGTACCGGCCGGCTCATTGGGACTTTTCCATCCCCTCATCGATCATTATTGCAGTCGCTTTATCTTCCTTTATCTTCCCCTGCCGGCGCGCTTCCGCCCTGATGGGAGCGCCGATGATTGCATCGGCGATCGTCCCAGTGGGCAGCAAGGCGCAAAAAAGCGCATCCGCTATAATCCGCCGCATACGCTGTTCCTGACTCACGATCCCCCGCGCTCCCCTGACCCCTCGCCTGTCTTTCCCATGAATTTTCTCTTCGACCTGTTCCCTGTCATCCTGTTCTTTGCTGCCTTCAAGCTGGCTGATATCTACGTCGCCACGGCCGTGGCCATTGCCGCAACCTTCGTCCAGATCGCTTGGACCTGGCTGCGCACGCGCAAGGTCAGCGGCATGCTCTGGACAAGCTTCGCCATCGTCACCCTTTTTGGCGGCATGACGCTGTTTCTGCGCGACGAAACGTTCATCAAATGGAAGCCGACCGTGCTCTACTGGGCGCTGTCTTCAGCCTTCATCATCGGACGGCTGTGCGGCAAGAATCTTATCCGCGGGCTGCTCGGCGCCCAGCTTACCTTGCCCGAGGCCGTCTGGAACCGCCTCAACTGGGCATGGACCGGCTTCTTTGCTTTTATGGGGCTGGCCAATCTGGCGGTGGCATTCTTCATGGGGCTGTCCACCGCCGCCTGGGTAAATTTCAAGCTGTTTGGCAGCATGGGCATGACGCTGGCTTTCGTGCTAGCGCAAGGTTTCATGCTGGCCAAATACATCGAAAACAATGAAAAGCAGCCCTGATACGGGAACCCCAATGCGATATGCCCTCATCGCCGAGGACCGCACCAATTCCCTGGCAGCGCACCAGGCTGGCCATCCAGCACACATTGAACGCCAGCGCGCCTTGCAGGATGAAGGACGGCAGCGGCTCGCCGGCGCCTGCCCGGCCATCGATGCGCCTACCCCCGGTTCGGGCTGCTTCCGCAGCAGCCTGATCGCCGCCAAATGCGCCTCGCGCGCAGCCGCGCAGCGCTGGGCCAAGCGCGACTCTTATGCCCTTGCCGGAAATTACGCCCGGCTGACCGTCAAACTTTTCTGTCAAGTCCTGCCAGCATGAGCGTCGACATCGCCGTCACGGGCACTGAAACGATGGGCTTGCTGCGCGAGCGCCTGAAAAGTCTCTCGCCGCAATCGCTCGAAATCATCGACGAATCGGCGCAGCACGCCGGCCATACCGGAACGCGGAACGGCGGGCATTATCGCCTGTACATCGTCTCACCGGCTTTCGCTGGCAAGACGATGCTTGCACGGCACCGTCTTGTCCATGAAACCTTGGGCGAACTGATGCATGGTAGAATTCATGCGCTAGGCATTACGGCGCTCGCGCCGGAAGAGTGCCGACCTGGTTGAAATTCGCAGACCTGCGCAAAAAAGGCTTCGGACAATTCAATCAATTTATCAAGCCAATTTTCCCAATCCAACTTCTGACCTCACGGAACCTTCGAAAGGAATCCTCGCATGAAAAAACTGACCCAATGCGCCGCTGCCCTGCTCATCGGCACCCTGCTTTCGGCTTCGGCCGGTGCCGCTGAGAAAACGCTTGTCACCGTCAACGGCAGCGCCATCCCGCAAAGTACGGCAGACCTCTTCATCGCCGAACAGACCGCACAAGGCGCCACTGACAACGCCGAACTGAGAAATGCCGTGCGCGAAGAGCTGATCCGCCGCGAATTGCTGGTGCAGGAAGCCCAGAAGGCGGGGATCGATAAAAAATCGGACGTCATCGCGCAGATCAACGCCATGCGCCAATCGGTTCTCATCCGTTCCTTTCTCCAAGATTACGCCAAGAAGCATCCTGTCAGCGACGCCCAGCTCAAGTCCCTGTACGAAACGATCAAATCGCAGATGAGCGGCACCGAGTACAAGGCGCGCCATGTGCTGGTCAAGGATGAAGCCGAGGCCAAGGCCATTATCGAGAAGCTGAAGAAAGGCGAAAAGTTCGCCGACCTGGCCAAACAGTCCATCGATACTGGCACCAAGGACAATGGCGGCGAACTGGGCTGGGCAACGCCGGCCAATTTCGTCAAGCCATTTGCCGATGCGCTTACCGGCCTGAGCAAGGGCAAATTTACGGAAACGCCGGTCAAAACCGACTTTGGCTACCACGTCATCCTGCTTGAAGACAGCCGCCCGCAAACCATCCCCTCGTTTGACGAACTTAAGCCGCGCCTCCAACAACAGGCACAGGCCGAGCAAATCAGCAAGATGGTCGAGGATCTGCGCGCCAAGGCAAAACTTAAATAAGCACGCACGCGGGTCGCCAGCAGCGCCCCGCTGCCGCTCTGTAGCACTGTGCACGACGCCAAAACGCCGTACCGCTAGCGGGCGGCGTTTTGTTTTACGTTTTTTTACCTTTCATGAGGGTGAAAAAACTTAGCACAAAGCCCCTCGTCCCTTGCTTTAACCCGTCTCCAGGCACGTCTGGCAGTCCGCTTGCTTATCCGGATTATCCGGACAACGCTTTCCGGCACAGCCCACGCATCTCGCACCACTGGCAGACGCTGTCTGTACCGTTTGCCGGCAGCGGCGCGCCGGCATGCATGGCGTTGAACACGGAAACCAGGCGCTGGCCCTGCGCTTGAGCCAGCGCCACCAGATCATCGCCGCCGGCAGGAACGGCGCTGACCGCCTCGTCGTCGAGCGCGAGGTAAGCTGCCTCGGCAGCCTCATGCAGCAGGGCGTAGCTGGAAAGCTGCACATCACCATCCTGTTGCTGCATCTTTTTGATCGATGCCGCCCGCTGCGTTTTGTAATCGAGCAGCGCAACTTCACTCGCCGCTTCATCGCCACGCCGGTCAATGCGGTCAATGCGGCCATACAGCTCGACACGGCTACCCCCTGCGTCGCCAGATAGCGGAAACACACGGCTGACCGGCGTTTCAGCCTGCGCCCAGCGCCAGCCTTTAGCTTCCCAGCGGCGCTGCCAGTCGAGGTACGACGGCAAACGTTTTTCCCAACGCTGGCGCCAGGCAATCGCCAGAAAATCGTCCGCCACCGCGGGCGCAAAAACCGTGTCCACGCATTCAAGCAAGCAGGCCAGCGCTTCATTGGCAGGCCGTTCGGAGACACACGGACAACGCGAATGAAATTCCTGCAAGCTGCGATGCACGAGGGTGCCGTAGTCGCGTTTTTCCATCGCCTCGCGCACCTCGTCCATTTCCCCCAGCTGCAGGACATGGCTGGCGAAGAAACGGTATGGGCAGGCAACGAGGCGGGCGTAGGCGCTGACGGAAAGACGTTCAGGCAACCGCTTTGCCGGCACGGAAATCGCCGTACGTTCTACTGCCAGCGCTGCACATGACGCGGCAGACACTGGGGCCGTTGCGTTTTCCGCCTCAGCGGCAGGAGACTTCGGCAGCGGCGAGCGCTGGAGGTCATCCCCCCAAGCCAGCGTGTGCAGCGTCGAGAGCAGCAGGAATTCCGGCGCGAGTAAATTGCTTTCGCCATCCTGTATCGACTGCCAGGTAACGACGACGCGCGGAACCATGGCCAGCAGCAACTCGAGATCGCGGCGCAATTCACGTTCGCTATCGGCATGGGTGCGCAGCCCCAGCTCGCGGCGCACCGCCTGATTGAAAAAAGCGCCATGTCCTGCCGGCGCCAACTGGCGCGCATCGCCGCCGATCAGGATCGCTGCCTCGAAACGGCGCAAGGAAGCGGCATTCAGCGGCGTCAGCACAATCGGGCTAACAACACGATCATCGCGGAAGCTTGTCGATTCAAATTCATGTCGTAGCCAGTCGCGCCACGCGCTGAACGAAAAGCGGCCGGCATCGCCCGCCAGTTCCTCCTGACGGGCTGTCAGCATAGCGAGCAGTGCCTTGCCGGCGATGTCATCCGCCAATACGTCCTGCATCCCCAGCACCGCCAGCGCTTCATGCAGACGGGAAAGCCAATGCACAAGCGGGGCGTGCTGCGCATCGAACAGTGCCTGCGCCGCCGCCAGGCGTTCAAGCGCGGCAAGCGCCTGTTCTTTGCCCACGCTGTCGCTGTGCGCCAATGCCCGCCGGATAGTCGCCAATCCGCCATCGATAGAAGCGCTGCGAATGACCGTTTCAAGCGCGAACACGGCTGTTTGGCGCAGCTCTTCCGACCAGTCGGCGCAGAAGAATGGCGTTTTGCACATATCGAGCAGATCGCGGTATCGGCTGTTTCCGGCGACAGTTTCGAGCAACGCATCCACCGCAGCCGCAGCGCGTGAGGTCGACAGCAGCCAGCCGGTTTCATCGCTGACCCATACGCGCTCGCGTTCGAGCAAGGCGCGCACGCGCCGCGCCGTCAGGCGGTCCTGCGCAATCAGCGCTATACGCCGCACGCCAGCCTGCAACCATGCGCCAACCTGAGCGACGACAGCCTGCGCCTCCGGCTCACGTCCGGCCGTTGGCACCAGCGCCAGACGGCCGGCCAGCGGACTGTGCGGATGGCGCTGCGCCACGGCGCCCGCCCGTTCCGCCATCGGCGGCGGCGCAGCAGCGCTGGTCGTCATTGAGGCTGCATTGATGACGGGAGCAGCAGGCAGCCAAGCTGCGGCCAATGTATCCAGCAGCGGCGTTTTCTCCGGGGACGCCGACTCGCGCGGCAGCGGATAGACCATATGCACCGACTGATACGCGGCATAACGCTGGTAAAAATCGTATTCGGCAGCGGACAGCGCTTCCTTCGGCGCAGCGTCAAGCACAACAAATACGGGCGCAGACTGCGGCGGTAAGGCCTGAGCCTGCTGCGCCAGTCCGCTTAGCTGCAGGCGATACGCTGCGGCTGCGTCAGGCTCCCCAGAAATTGCCAGCGCACGCCACAGTTCGTGGATGATGCGCGCCTCAAACACAAGCGGCTGCGAAGCGCGCAGGGCATAGGCGTTTTCCAGTTGCACGGCGAGCGCTTCGGCGTTATCGGGCAATGACACCGAAGCCTCGCTCAATTCGTCGAATAGCGCCGCCATTTCACTGACGATGCCCCACAGTACGGATTCGGCCCCCTTGAAGCACGCCCAGCCGCGCGTGCGCAGCGCTTCGTACAACAACGCCAGCCGTCGACTCGATGACAACGGCGCCACCGGCAAGGGGACGGTTTGCGCCCATTGGCGCAGCGTCGCGAAAACAGGCAACAAGGCCGCGCCGGGCAAGCGCCGGACCAGCGCCGCCCGTAGTTCGGCGGCAATGGGCAGAGACGGGGCGAGCACACGCAACGATGAAAAATCGTGATGCGTCGCTGCGCAAGAATGGTGAGCGACTAGACGTGCCGCCAGCGCGTCAAAAAACGCCTCATCAGGCGGCAGTCCCACAATATTCATCCTGAGCCTTTCTGTTTTTCCGCGTTCGCCGTCTCGCCAGCGATCCGTACAATGTTCCGCACCTGAAACGGCACCAGAGACGAAAGCCATAGCACACCGGCAGCACACGACCCGTTCAAAGGAAAAACTGGCGGCACGCCGGCAGGCTGGATAGAACGCCTATATGTTGCGGCAAACCCGCTCGATTTTCCCCGCGCTGCCGCTTTTTTGCTAGCATTACACCCGCTGCCAGAATCGCTACCAGAATACTTCCCGTGTGTTGTCCATTCTCCGATTTTCAGATCATTCTCCTTCGGCAGCGTACCTACCAAATTCCACATTCCGGATTTTCAATATTTTAATTTTCCCTGAAAGTGACTCCATGAGCGAACATATTTCCTACGTTACCGATGCCACCTTTCCCACCGATGTTCTGCAAGCGCAAGGCCCGGTGCTGCTTGATTTCTGGGCCGAATGGTGCGGCCCGTGCAAGATGCTGGCGCCCATTCTCGACCAGATCGCCGAGGAATACGCCGGTCGTTTAAAAGTAGCCAAGCTCAACATCGATGAGAATCCGGGCACCCCCGCCAATTTTGGCGTGCGCGGCATTCCGACGCTGATGCTCTTCAAAAACGGCAACCTCGAAGCCACCAAAGTTGGTGCGCTCTCTAAGTCGCAATTGGCTGCGTTCATTGACAGCCACCTGTAAAATCGCTAATCTTCGCGCCTGAAAGCACGCAGCCACGCGACCTGAGTACAGAACAAAGCCTGCCTGCGGCTTTCGGCGGATTTATTGGTTTTCCGCGTATCTGGCAAGAATTTGAGGCTTTTGATTTTGCCGGCCAGCGCCAGTAAATGCCAGAAAATATTTTCGCAGTTTCCTGTTTCCCACAAATCTTCTGTTTTTTGCATCTTCCGGTAACCTGCCGGATATTCGTGCATATTCTTTTCCGACCTTTTTCGCACGCTCATGCATCTATCTGAACTCAAAGCGCTGCACGTCAGCCAATTGCTCGATATGGCCGTCGCTAACGGCATCGAAGGCGCCAACCGGCTGCGCAAACATGAACTGATCTTCGCACTACTCAAAAACCAAGCCAAAAAGAACGAAACCATTTTTGGCGACGGCACGCTGGAAACCTTGCCCGACGGCTTCGGCTTCCTGCGTTCGCCCGATACGTCGTATCTCGCCAACACCGATGATATCTACGTCAGTCCGAGCCAGATCCGCCGCTTCAATCTGCGCAACGGCGATACGATTGAAGGCGAAATCCGCACGCCGAAAGATGGGGAACGCTATTTCGCACTGGTCAAGGTCGATCGTATCAACGGCGATCCGCCCGAGGCGTCAAAAAACAAGATCATGTTCGAGAATTTGACGCCGCTCCACCCCGATGAACACATCCGGCTCGAACGCGACATGCGTGGCGAAGAGAACATCACCAGCCGCATCGTCGATATCATTGCCCCAATCGGCAAAGGACAGCGCGGTCTGCTCGTCGCCAGCCCAAAGAGCGGCAAGACGGTGATGATGCAGCACATCGCACATGCCATCACCGCCAATCACCCCGACATCCATCTGATCGTCCTGCTGATCGATGAACGCCCGGAAGAAGTCACCGAGATGATGCGTTCGGTCAAGGGCGAAGTCATCGCATCAACCTTTGACGAACCGGCAACGCGTCATGTACAGGTCGCCGAAATGGTCATCGACAAGGCCAAGCGCCTGGTCGAGCATAAAAAAGATGTTGTCATCCTGCTCGACTCGATCACCCGTCTCGCACGCGCCTATAACACGGTCCAGCCAGCCTCTGGCAAAGTACTGACCGGCGGGGTCGACGCCAATGCGTTACAAAAACCCAAGCGCTTCTTCGGCGCAGCGCGCAATATCGAGGAAGGCGGGTCGCTGACCATCATCGCCACCGCCCTGATCGAAACCGGCAGCCGCATGGACGATGTCATCTATGAAGAATTCAAAGGCACCGGCAATATGGAGATTCACCTTGACCGCCGTATGGCCGAAAAACGCGTTTACCCGGCAATCAACGTCAACCGCTCCGGTACGCGCCGTGAGGAGTTGCTGCTGATGCCCGACGTACTGCAAAAAATGTGGATTCTGCGCAAGTTGCTGTACAACATGGACGACCTTGAAGCGATGGAATTTTTGCTCGATAAGATTAAGGCAACGAAGAACAACGCCGAGTTCTTCGAGTCGATGCGACGCTAGCAGTATCTCATTCACACCATTCACCTTACGCGCCGCATCCATCCGCCAGCCATTGCCAAGTCAGGCAGAAATCCGGATAATAGCGGCCTTTCTGAAGCCGGCCACCGAGAACCCCATTTTTTCGAGCCGGTATGATTTGACCCGAGGAATTTCCAAGATGAAATCCGATATCCATCCTGAATACAAAGAAATCGAAGTCACGTGTTCCTGCGGCAACACGTTCAAGACCCAATCGACATTGGGCAAACCCTTGCACGTCGAAGTCTGCTCTGCCTGCCATCCATTCTATACAGGCAAACAGAAGATCATCGATACGGCAGGCCGCGTCGAGAAATTCAACAAAAAATACGGTACCCGCGCCAGAGCATCCTGATATCCACGACTGGCACCCACGGTCATCTGCTAGATGCAGCAGATACGAGTTCGTTCGAGCTCGCGAAAAAGGCAGCCGCCGTGCTGCCTTTTTTGTTGATGACCTGGTGACGAATCACTTGCGCCGATACGCATGCATATCTTTGCGGACAACTCACGCTTCAAAGGAATTACGCTACCGCCCAGCGGGCTGGCATTGGCCGTCCTGCTGCTGCTCTACATTTTTATTGGGCTGATCGGCCACGACCCCTGGAAACACGACGATGCCATTACGATCGGCATCGTATACGACATGGCAAGCCATGGGCACTGGCTGCTCCCACACTTAGCCGGTCAATCTTATCCGGATGCTCCACTGTACTACTGGCTCGGCACCGGCTTTGTCAAAGCGTTCTCCTGGCTCCTACCGCTGCATGACGCCGTACGCCTGGCCTCCGGCCTGTGCACGTTACTGGCGCTGTCACTGATCTTGCAGGCTGCGCGCGAGCTATACGGCAAACCTTTCGCCGCGGCAGCGCCGCTGATTCTGGCGGGTAGCCTTGGTTTCCTTTTCCATGCGCACGAAGCGCAACCGATGCTGGCTGCGCTGACAGCGCATACAGCCGCATATTGGTCGCTGTTACTGCTGCCACGCCGCCCCGGACTGGCAACGCCGGTCTTTGCTTTTTCCCTGACCGCAGCGTTCCTCGCCAACGGCCTATTGCCCACACTTACCTTGTTGCCTGCCATTGTGCTGACGCTCTGCTTTTCCGCAAACCGCCGCCGTGACGCCGGATTACTGCTGCTTGGCATGGTCACGTCGGCAATCCTCTGCACCGGCTGGCTATGGCCGCTGTACCGCACCGCACCCGATGCCGCGGCGGCCTTCCTCGCCAACGAACTGGCGCAACTTACCTTTGATCGGCCGATGTCCATCAATCTGATGGACTATCTCAACATGCTTCCCTGGTATGCCTGGCCAGCGCTACCGCTGGCAGGCTGGACCCTCTGGACCAAGCGCCGCACACTGACCGGACGCATGTTGCTGTTGCCGCTGCTCGCGTTTCTGACAACACTTCTAATGCTCTCGGTACTGGCTCAAGCCCGCAGCGCATCCGCCCTGCTACTGCTGCCACCGCTCGTTTTATTGGCCGTGCCAGGCGTATTTTCCCTGCGGCGTGGTGCGGCCAATGCCTTTGATTGGTTCAGCATGGTGACGTTTTCCCTGTTTGCGGCAGTGGCATGGATCGCTTGGAGCGCGCTGGTGTTCGGCTGGCCGGAACGGCTTGCCCGTCAGGCCGTGCGCCTGGAGCCGGGTTTTGTCGGCCATTTCGACGGGATGGCTTTTACCTTTGCGCTCATTCTGACCATTGCCTGGTTCTGGCTGATCGTCACCAGCCCGCGTTCGCCCGTGCGCGGCATCATGCACTGGATGTCCGGGCTAACGCTGTTCTGGATTCTGGTTGCCGTGCTTTGGATGCCCTGGATTGACTACGGTAAGTCTTACCGTCCGGTGTCCGCCTCGCTGGCGCGCGTATTGCCCACCGTGCGTTCCGCCCACCAATTCCACTGCATCGCCAACGCCAACCTGCCGCCTGCCCTGCTCGCCTCCCTCGACTATTTTGATGGCATCCAAACGCAGGCGCTGGAAAGCAAGAACGGCCGCCGCTGCGATCTGCTGCTGCTGCGGGGCCAGCCACGCGATCCGGATTTCATTACTGCGGCTGGCTGGCGGATGATCTGGGAAGGGCATCGCCCGAGCGATCGCCGCGATCACGAAAAGCTGAGGCTGTATCAGCGCGGGCGACGCGCCAAACCGACCGCGGCACTTTCAGACATCGCCAGCCCGGAAACAGCAGATGATCATAGCGGTGGTGGCCGCATTCTCAGCATTCCATAGCCATTCGACGATGTGGTGACAAGCAATGGGGCACTTATCCAAAAAAACGGAAACCAGAGGCGGCTATCCGAAAATGGATTCCGGCAAGCCGCAAATGGCGCTATAGTGACGCCTTTTCCACGGCTCCTGCATACAACACCTACCCCTACTTTTTCACGGGAGAACAGCAATGAAAAAATTCCTGAAAATCGGCATGCTCACCTGCCTCAGCCTTGCTGGCCTGACATGCGCCAACGCTTGGGCGCAGACAAAAGTGACTATCGGCATGAACGGCTGGACAGGCTACGCGCCGCTTTCTCTGGCGCTCAAGGAAGGCATCTTCAAGAAAAATGGCCTGGACGTGACCATCAAGCTGATCCCGCAAAAGGATCGCCACCTGGCGCTCGCCTCGGGCGACCTGCAATGCGCCACGACCGCCGTGCAGACACATCTGATGTGGACGCAGAACGGCGTGCCCATCACGCAAATCTTCCTGATGGACAAATCAGCGGGCGCCGATGGACTGGTGGTGCGCGGCAACATCAAGGGCTTTGCCGATCTCAAGGGTAAAACCATCGCCGTCGATGCAGCGGGAACCACGCCTCACTTCATGCTCGCCTGGATGCTGCAAAGCAACGGCCTGAGCCTGAAGGACGTCAAACTCGCCAACCTCTCGCCGCAAGCCGCCGCACAAGCCTTCGTCGCCGGTCAGAACGAAGCCGCCATCACCTACGAACCGTACCTGAGCAGCATTCGCCAAAACCCGAACGCGGGCAAAATTCTCGTCACCACCAACGATTACCCGATCATTATCGACACCTTTGGCTGTGACCCGAAATGGCTGAAAGCCAACCCAAAGGTTGCCCAGGCGATTACCGACAGCTACTTTGAAGCGCTTGAGCTGATCAAAACCAACCCCAAACACGCCTACGCCGTGATGGGCGCAGAAGTCAAACAAAGCGGCGAAGATTTTGCCAAATCGGCCAGCTACCTCAAGTGGCAGGATAAAGCGGCCAACCGCGAATTTTTTGCTAACGAAATCATTCCCTTCATGAAAAAAGCCGCCAAGGTAAACATCGAAAGCGGCGTCATGAAAACGGAACCGGCCGATTACAAAGCGTTGATCGATACATCGTTCATTCAATAACCCCGGACGACACCGTCCATGACCACAGACCGGCATGCAACGCTTTACATGCCGGTTTTTCCTGCCTAGACATACAGACGCCGCCTAGACGCCCGCATGACACAATTACGCTCTTCGCCGTTCAGCCGCATTTTGCGCCCGCTACGTCCGGTATCACCCTTTGCTCGTATCGTGTTGGGCACATCATTTTTTGTCATTTTCGTCGCTTTCTGGGGGCTCATTACCTATCTTGGTTTCGTCTCCCCGACCTTTCTCGCCAGCCCGACAACCATGCTGCGCGAAGGATGGCTGCTCTTTACCGAATACGGCTTTGCCAAGGATATCGGGATGACCGTCTGGCGTGTGCTGGCCGGATTTCTTCTGGCAACGCTTATCGCCGTACCGCTCGGCATCGGTATGGGCGCTTACAAGCCCATCGAAGCCTTCTTCGAGCCTTTCGTATCTTTCTGCCGTTATCTGCCTGCCTCCGCATTCATTCCCCTGCTCATTCTCTGGACCGGCATCGGCGAGTTGCAGAAAATTCTCGTCATCTTCATCGGCGCCGTCTTTCAGATTACCCTGATGGTCGCCGTCATCGTCGGCAGCGCGCGGTGTGATCTCGTTGAGGCTGCCTACACGCTGGGTGCGCGCAAACACGGCATCGTCCGCCGCGTCCTCATTCCCGGCGCGGCGCCGGAGATTGCCGAAGCGCTCCGCCTCGTGCTCGGCTGGGCGTGGACATACGTCATCGTCGCCGAACTGATCGGCGCCTCCTCCGGCATCGGCCATATGATCATCGAAAGCCAGACGCTGCTCAATACCGGGCAAATCATTTTCGGCATCATCGTCATCGGCATCATCGGCCTAATTTCCGACCTGGCTTTTAAATACGCCAACCGCCGCCTGTTCGTCTGGAGCACGCTGTGAGTCAGGAAGCCGCACAACCTGCCGCTGCTCCCGTGATTCTGCGTATCGAAGGCGTGACGCGCACTTTTTGCGGCGTGCATGGCGGTTCCGCGACGCAAGCACTCAGCCCGATCAATTTCAGCGTCATGGAAAATGATTTTGTCACCATTCTCGGACCTTCCGGTTGCGGCAAATCGACGCTGCTGCGAATTATCGCTGGCCTCGACCATCCGAGCGGCGGTCAGGTTTTTCTGGATGGGCAGCCCGTCGTCGGTCCCGGGCCGGAACGCGGTATGGTGTTCCAAAGCTATACGCTGTTTCCGTGGCTGACAGTGGAAGAAAATATCCGCTTTGGCCTGCGCGAGCGCGGCATTCCGGAAACCGTGCAGAAAGAACGCAGCGATTATTTCATCGCCCGCGTCGGCCTGCGCGGCTTCGAGCGGCATTACCCCAAGCAGCTTTCCGGCGGCATGCAACAACGCACGGCGATTGCTCGCGCACTGGCTAACGATCCGCGCATCCTGCTGCTCGACGAGCCCTTCGGCGCGCTCGACAATCAGACGCGCGCACAGATGCAGGAACTCCTGCTCGGCATCTGGGAAACATCACAAAAAACCGTGCTCTTCGTCACCCACGACATCGACGAAGCCATCTTTATGGCCAGCCGCATCGTCGTTATGAGCGCGCGCCCCGGCCGCTTCAAGACCGAACTGGCAGTCGACATGCCTCATCCGCGCCACTACACGCTGAAGACGACGGCGCCTTTCATAGCGCTCAAAGCACGCCTGGCCGAGGAAATCCGCGCGGAAATTCCCCCGCTCGGCCAGTAAAACCAGGAACCGCCACAGTCCGCGTAAATAGGGCGTTCCCAAGGAGGCCTCTGAAACCCGCATGGATAGGGCATTTTCGGGCGCCACCCTCTAAAACCCTTATGGATAGGGCATCTCAGGGCATACCCCCTGAGATGCCCTGTTTACGCGGGGTTGCGAGGAGGGGCTGAATCCCTTATATAGCGGCTCGGCTTTGCCAAAAAACAAGGCGGCAAGCCGCAAACAGTACAAACAGTACGGCAAGGCCAAGGCCGTATTGTGCAAAGGAAACCGCTATCGGGCGATGAAGTGTTGCCGGTAATACTTCAGTTCCTCGATCGACTCGCGGATGTCGGCCAGCGCCGTATGCGCGGAACGCTTGACAAATCCCTTGGCCACCTCGGGTTTCCAGCGCTTGCACAATTCCTTGAGCGTACTGACATCGAGATTCCGGTAGTGGAACCAGCTTTCCAGCCGCGGCATGTAACGCACCATAAAACGGCGATCCTGGCCGATGGTATTACCGCACAGCGGGCTGGCGCCCTTGGGTACATACTGACGCACGAAGTCAAGCGCCAGCGTTTCGGCTGCGCTCTCATCCAGCGTCGATGCACGCACGCGCTCGATCAGGCCGGAGCGTCCGTGTGTTCCTTTGTTCCAGGCATCCATCGCATCCAGCAGTGCCTCGGATTGATGAACCGCCCAGGAAGGCGATTCAGCGAGAACATTCAGTTCACTATCCGTCACGATCATCGCCAATTCAATGATGCGTTCGCGTTCGGGATCCAGGCCGGTCATTTCCATATCCAGCCAGACGAGATGATTGGTGTTCTGTGCCATATAATTTCAGACTCTGAATGAGTCTGTTATTTTCTCATAGCCCGATGACAAATAGTTTTACGCTGGTCTTTATTGTTGCCCTCACCCTCACGGTTTGCCTGCGCGTCTGGCTGGCCTGGCGTCAAATCCGCCATGTCCGGCGACATCGCGACCATGTTCCACTCCAGTTTGCCGACCGCATCACGCTGGCTGCGCACCAGAAGGCCGCCGATTACTGCATGGCGCGCACGCGCATCGGCTTTATTGCACTGACGATTGAAATCGCGCTGTTGCTCGCCTGGACCTTGGGCGGCGGTCTGCAATATTTGTATGAATTCTGGTCAGCGCGGCTTGGTGACGGCCAGTCGGGCGGCCTCGCCTTGATTTTCAGCGTGACAGCAATTTCCGGCCTCGTCGATCTGCCGTTATCGCTCTATCTGCAATTCGTCGTCGAAGAACGTTTCGGCTTCAACCGCATGACGCTGAAACTGTTTTTTGCTGACCTCGCCAAGCAAACCGTACTCGGCCTTGTCATCGGCACTCCCGTACTGCTCGCCGTGCTCTGGCTGATGGCGCGCATGGGTGCGCTGTGGTGGCTTTATGTTTGGCTGTTCTGGTGCGCGTTCAACCTGCTCATCCTGTTTATCTATCCCACCTGGATTGCGCCGCTATTCAACAAATTTTCACCGCTCGACGATGCGCCGCTACGCGCGCGCATCGAAGCCCTGCTGGCCCGCTGCGGCTTTGCCGTTTCCGGCCTGTTCGTCATGGATGGCTCAAAACGTTCCAGCCACGGCAATGCCTATTTCACCGGCTTTGGCAAAACCAAGCGCATCGTTTTCTTCGATACACTGCTTACCCGCTTGCAGGCCGAGGAAATCGAAGCCGTGCTCGCGCATGAACTGGGACATTTCAAGCATCACCACGTCATCCAACGCATCGTCCTGATGTTCGGCCTGTCGCTCGGCTTCCTCGCACTGCTCGGGCAATTGATCGACGCCGACTGGTTTTATCGCGGTCTCGGTGTCGAAGCGCACAGTACGGCGCTGGCGCTGATTTTGTTCTTCCTCATCACTCCAGTGTTCACTTTCCTGCTAACACCGTTGTTGAACAGTCTGTCGCGCCGGCACGAATTTGAAGCCGACCGCTACGCTGCCCGACAGTCCTCGGCCGACGAGCTGGTTAAAGCGCTGGTCAAGCTTTATGAAGACAACGCCGCCACACTGACGCCGGACCCGCTGCACTCGCTGTTTTACGATTCGCACCCGCCGGCAGCGCTGCGCATCGCCCATCTTTCACCGACTTCATCCGCCGCATCTTGAACGCTTCTGGCACCGTTGTCGCCGCGCACGGGCGGCAATACCGCGTAGAACTCGATGGCGGGGAAACCCTCAGCTGCTTTACGCGCGGCAAAAAGAGTGAACTTGCCTGCGGCGACCGGGTGAGCATTCGATACAGCGATAGCAACCAGGGCGTCATCGAGGCCATTGCGCCACGTCGTTCGCTGCTCTACCGTTCCAATGCGTTCCGGGAAAAGCTAATCGCCGCCAATGTCAGCCAGATCATTATCGTCGTCGCCACCGAACCTTCTTTTTCCGACGAACTGGTCACGCGCTGCCTGGTTGCCGCCGAAAGCCAGAACCTGCGCGCACTGATCGTCCTCAACAAATGCGACCTCACGGACCGTTTGCCCGCGGCGGAAGCGGCGCTGACACCTTTCGCGCATATCGGCTACCCACTGCTCAGGCTGTCTGCACGGACCGACGCCAGCGCGCTACGGCCTTTTTTGTCCGGGCAGACCAGCGTGCTGGTCGGCCAGTCAGGCATGGGCAAATCGACGCTGATCAACGCCCTGTTGCCGGGAGTACAGGCCGCCACACGCGAAATTTCGACTGCCCTCGATACCGGCAAGCACACGACGACGCATGCAACGCTATACCGGCTTGATGCGCAGTCGGCATTGATCGATTCGCCAGGCCTGCAAGCCTTTGGGCTGCATCATCTCGCGCCGGCAGCCATCGAACGCGCTTTTCCCGAATTACGCCCATTCCTCGGCCAATGCCGCTTTCGGGATTGCCGCCACGCACGCGAACCGGATTGCGCCGTCCGCGCCGCATTAACGCGCGGCGAACTCGATTCGCGCCGCTACGCCGTCTTTCAGCGGCTGCTCTCGGAAACGGGCTGAAGCAAACGGTGTATTGCCAACCCCCGGCATTGCTGAAAAATCTGCCTGATACAAATCATTTCGGAATACGAACATGATAAGCTGACGCCCATCTCATCCAATTCATTCCGAATCTCACGCATGGACACACCCAAGGACGCAGCGCCCTCGCCTTCTCCCGCCGAGCGGGCACGCCAGCTACTCAGGCAGCTTCAGGACAGCTATCCGATTTTTGCCAACTACTCGCCGCTGGCCATCGGTATCGACAAGCAGATCCTTGCCCAGCGACCGGAAACGGAGCGCAAGCTTCTGCGTCTGGCGCTCGGCATGCATACGCACTCGACGCGCTATCTCAGAACCTTTGAAAAGGCGACACACCGTTTCGGTCTTGACGGCCAGCAAATCGTCGAAATCAGTGATGAACACCGTCAGCACGCCACGGAAATTTTGCGCGAACGCCTGCGCAAAGCGGCTGAACGCAAAAAGGCTCTGCGCGCGGCCGAAGCCGAAGCTCAGCGCCGGACGGAAAAACTCAGCCAGCTCGTCGCAAAATTCGGCAAAGACCGCTAAGCGTGCGCGGGCAACCCATCGGCGGCCTTGCTTTTTTAACCGCCCCGGAACCCCGTGTAAACAGCGCATCTCCGGGCACCCTGCACGGAAACCCGCGTAAACAGGGCATCTCCGGGGCACCTCCTCTGAAATACCCTATTTATAAGGGTTTCCAGGCACCCCCCTCGGAGATGCCCGATCCACGCGGACTTGCGCGCCCCCGCCCCTTCCGGCTACGCACCGCCAGCGGCGGCATCGGCCTTACTGAGGGTTTTGCCCGTCAGGCCGAAAATCAGCGTCAGGAATAGACACAAGTAACAAAAAAATGCGTAGGGCAGGTAATGCAGCACCGGCACGCCCAACACGCCGCTGATAAAGACACCGCAGACGCCCCAGGGCACCAGCGGATTGATGACGGTACCCGCATCTTCCACGGTCCGCGCAATGTTGCGCGGGTGCAGGCCAAGGCGTTCATAGACGGGGCGGAATGTCTGCCCCGCCAGCAACAGGCTCAGGTACTGCTCGCCAATCAACACGTTCACCCCCAGCGACGTCGCAGCGACGCTAAAGGTGGCGCGTGCAGCATTCGTCAGCATATGGCTCACCCCCGCCAGCAAGGCGGGCAAGATGCCCAGCGCGCTCAACAGCCCGCCCAGGCTCAGCGCCAGAATGACAATCGTCTGGGTAAAAAACATGCTTTCAATACCGCCGCGCGTCACCAGTTTGCTCACATCCCCCAGATCGACGCCCTCGGCGGGCGCATAGCCCTTGAAAAACCAGCCGCCCAGCTGCCCGATACTGGGACTGCCGTACAGGTAGGTAATGAACAAGGCCACGGTGATGGTAATCACGATCGTGTAAATGGTCGCCACTTTACGCATGGCCAGAACCAGCAGCACGGCAAAAGGCAGCAGCGCAACCCCTCGTACCAGTCCGCTGGCCATCAGCCAGGTTTTGAACATTTCGATATCCGCCAGCTCAGCGCTCTTCATATGCCCGGGCAAAAGCCACAACAGCAATACCGTGATCAGCCAGGCCGGCACGGTGGTATACATCATGTTGCGGATATGGTCGAACAGATCGATGCCCACTACCGACGCGGCAATGGCCGTGGTATCCGACAGCGGCGACATCTTATCGCCGAAAAACGCCCCGGAAACCACCGCCCCGGCAACGATGGCCGGATCAGCGTCAAATGCCGCGCCCATGCCGATGAACGCCACCCCCACCGTGGCGCAGGTCGTCAGGCTGCTGCCGATCGCCACACCCACGACCGACGACAGCGCAAATGCCGAGACATAAAAGAACCTGGGAGAGATGGCGTCCAGCCCGTAGTACATCAGCGTAGGAATGGCGCCGGACATCATCAAGGCCGACACCAGCAGACCGATGAAGAAAAAGAGATAAATGGCGCCGATTCCGGACATCACGCCGCTGGCCATGCCTTGCTGCATCTGCCGGAAGCTCAAGCCCTTGCACCGCCCCAAGGCCAGCAATGCACACAGCACCAGAATAATGGACAAATGCGGCACCCAGCCAAAACCGATCATGGTCACGCTCATCGCGGCAACTGCGATGACGGCAATCAGCACGGCTTCTCCCGATCTCATATTCAATAACGGCGCTTGCACGATTCCTCCCGAAATTTTGAAATATGCCTATTCCCTATTCAGACCCTATCCAGACCTATCCAGATTCCAAATATTGGTAAGGATTTCTTCAACCAGCCATCTATGGCCTGCCCCTGTTTTTCACATTCTCTTGGCAGCACTGACGCGCGCATTATTCCATAAATCCCCTCGACTGAGCCGTTCGGCCCGCCGGCTCCCCACTACAGGAACAGACCTGTCGCCAGCGCCTTTACCCAAACCTGCGCCGAAGCTATAGCCAAACAACAACGATAGCGGTATAAGTAATAATAAGAAAACCGAGTACGCTGAATATCTCCGTGTCAACGTAAGCACAAATTGCTATGAACACTGAAAATCTAGGAACAGACATAGCGAACGATGCCGGTCAGAACGACGAACAAATCGGCGTCGATGACTTACGCATCGGCATGTTCGTCTCATCGCTGGATCGCCCGTGGCTAGGCACGCCGTTTTTGCTGCAAGGCTTCCTGGTTGAGAGCGAGAAAGAACTCGCCCAGCTTCGCCAGCTCTGTCAGCATGTTTTCATCGACCGACGGCGCTCGATTGGCGAACACTTCTCCGAGCGGCCGCGCACGCCGGTAAGTCTTAAAACTGACGGTACATCAACGCGCACGGTTTCATACACGACAGCCGGCGCAGATCCGGAGCAGAGCAATTTCTTTGCCTTCATCCGCAAATTGCGTAAACGCCGGCCTGACAAACCAGCGGATGCTGAACAGGCTGCAATACAGCGACGCAGCCTGCCGCCGGCTCCGGGCAGCACGCTGGAAGAAGAAATGGTGTATGCGGCGCCCATCGTCGATGACGCTCACCGCACCTTGGTGGCTGTCGAACAGGCGACCGACGCTTCAGGATTCGTCGAACTCGATAAAGTGCATGGCCTGATCGAGGAAATGGCGGCCAGCGTCGAACGCAACCCGGATGCCCTGCTCTGGCTGACCCGCCTGCGCACCACCGATCAGTATTCTTACGACCATGCTGTCGACGTCTCGGTCCATCTAATGGTGTTCGGCCGCTTCCTCGGCTTGGGGCGGCGGAATATCGAGATGCTCGGCCAAGCCGGGCTGATGCAGGACATCGGCAAGGTCCGCCTCCCGCCCAACCTCCTCGGCAAAACGCCGCCGTTGAGCGAGGTGGAAAGCGAGCAGCTGCGCGCCCACGTCGGGTATTCGGTCGAAATGTTGCGCGACAGCGGAAATTTTCCTCCGGAAGTCATTGAAACCGTCAAAGGACACCATGAGCGCTATGACGGCAGCGGTTATCCAAAAGGGCTGCGCGGCGACAACATCGGCATGGATGCGGAACTGGCCGGGCTGATCGATACATATTGCGCAATGACGCGCCGTCGCGTTTTTCGTCCCGCCGTATCGAGCCAGAAAGCGCTGGAAACGCTTTCCCGTCTGCGGGACACGCAATTTCGTGCGGCCATCGTCGATCAGTTCGTACAGTGCGTCGGACTGTATCCGATCGGCTCACTCGTCGAACTCAACTCGGGCGAAGTCGCCATCGTTATCCAGCAAAATCAGGTGCGCCGCCTCAAACCGCGTCTGTTGGTACTGCTGGCGCCGAACAAATCCGTCGAACGGCACCCGCGCAATCTCGATCTGATCTATGAACCGTCGACGCCGACCGGCGAACCGTACCGCATCATCAAAGCCCTGCCGCTCAATGCCTACGGCATCGATCCGACAGAATTTTTCCTGAGCTGATACCTTCACTCAGCTTTTCCCGACGCTTCCCAACGCTTTCCGGCGCCTTTCCTGATGTACTCAAACGTAACCGACGCTTCCGCCGAATACTTTCTTCCCGCCGAACTGACCACGGCGCTGCTCGACATCCCGGAGCTGGCGCGCCAGTCACAGACGGCTTCGCTGGGCGTCATCGTGCTCGCCCTCGAGCCGGATACGGCGTTCTACCGGCTTCAGCCGGAATCGCTGCAACGATTTCAGCATGAAATCGCCGGCCGCCTGCGCGACATCAAACGCCCGCAGGATCTGCTCTACCTCATCACGCCGCGCGAATGGCTGCTGGTTCTACCCGACCTGCGCAGCAGCGCTACCCTGACGATGGCCATGATCAAACTGCATCGGATGTTCGACGCCTATCTGCTGAACATCGACAGCATAGCCTTGCGGCTGGCGGCGACCTGCGGCGGCGCCATGTATCCCGAAGACGGCAAGGATGCCCTGTACCTCGTGCAATCGGCGCGAATCGCCTCGATACACGCCAGAAACAACGAAGAAGGCCAGGCGCTCTACCATGCGGATATGGAAAAGCTGGACGACCGCCTGAAATCGTTTGACCAGGAAATCCGTCAGGCTTTCCAGTCGGAAAGCGGACTTCAGCTTTACCTGCAACCACAGGTCGAAGCCGTCGGTGGCGCCTGCATCGGCGCCGAATGCCTATTGCGTTGGCAGCGTGAAAGCGGCCAATGGGTTTCTCCGCCTGAGCTGCTCGCCATCATTGTCCGACTCGGTCTGCGCCAGCTTTTCAACCGCTGGCTTTTCCAGCGCCTTGGCCATATTTGTAAAGAACTGGCGGCGCACCACATCGCCCTGCGCCTGTCGGTCAACCTCTCGGCCAACGATCTGCTCGACCTGGAAATGCCTGATCTGTTCGGGCAGGCGCTGGCGACCTGGCATATCGATCCGTCGATGGTGCTGCTGGAAATTACCGAGACCAGCATGGTTCAATACACCGAGCATGTCGCCGATGTGCTGGAACGGTTCCGTCAGCTTGGCACGCAGCTGTCGATCGACGATTTCGGTACGGGTTTTTCGGGCATGTCCAACCTGAAAAATCTGCCAGTGCATGAAGTCAAAATCGACAAGAGTTTTGTCCGCAATATCGCCACATCGCAGCGCGACCGTGAAATCACGGCATCGATCATCGGCCTATCGCACCGGCTGGGCCTGCGCGTCATCGCCGAAGGCGTCGAAACGCGCGAATCGGCGCAGATTCTCGCGGAGATGGGATGCGACCACCTGCAAGGTTTTCTGTTCGCGCCCGGATTGCCGCCAGACAAGTTCATCGACTGGTACCAGAAACGGCTGGAAAAGCCAGCCTGAACGCCTGCAAATCCATTACAATTCACCATTTTTCTAGCCTTCCTGGGCCTTCCCGATTTTCCTGATTTTTACGACCTGCCATGCTCGTTTTCCGTGGCTTTTGCGGCTCCCGTGACTTTTTTCGACGATCTCCAGCGCCCACGGCGCTGGGTATCGGCAATTTCGACGGCGTCCACCTGGGGCATCAGGCACTGCTTGGCCGGATCAAAGTCGCCGCAAACGCCCGCTCGCTGAGTCCGGCGGTGTTGACCTTCGAGCCGCATCCGCGTGAATTTCTTGCGCCGCACACCGCACCGACTCGTTTATCCACGCTGCGCGAGAAACTGGAACGCATCGCCAGCCAAGGCATCGAATGCGCGTATGTCTGCCGTTTCGGCGCCGCACTGGCCGCTTGTCCGGCTGAAAATTTCGTCAAGGATATTCTGGTCGATAGGCTACGTGTCGCGCATCTCGTCGTTGGCGACGACTTCCGCTTTGGCGCACAACGCACCGGAGACATCGCGCTACTCCAGCGCCTGGGCCAACAGCATGGTTTCACGGTCGAAACGCTGTCCGGCGTGGCCTGTGCCGGGGAACGGGTTTCCAGTTCGCTGGTACGCCAGGCACTGGAGGCCGGTGATATGGAAGCTGCCGCCCAGCTTCTCGGCCAACCCTATGCGATCAGCGGCCGCATCGTGCCAGGGCGGCAACTGGGCCGGCGACTGGGCGTACCGACGGCCAACATCCGTGTCAAACACCACAAACCGCCACTGAGCGGCGTCTTCGCCGTCGAAGTGGACGGTCTGCCGGCAGGGCGCCGTACGGGCGTCGCCAACCTTGGCCTGCGCCCAAGCCTTGGCGGCGAAATGGCGCCGACACTGGAAGTCCATCTATTCGATTTTTCCGGCGACCTCTACGGCGCCCACATTTGCGTCCGCTTTCTGCACAAACTGCGCGATGAGCAGGTATTTGCCAGCCTCGATGCGCTCCGGCAGCAGATTGCCCAGGACATTGTTTCCGCAAAACACTATTTTTCGCACTGAGTGATCACCATGTCCGATTACAAGCACACCCTGAACCTGACCGATACGCCCTTCCCGATGCGCGGCGACCTCGCCAAACGCGAGCCGCAGTGGGTCAAGGAATGGCAGGAGAAACAGCTTTACCAGAAGATCCGCCAGCAGGCGAAAGGCCGCCCGCGTTTCGTACTCCACGACGGCCCGCCCTACGCCAACGGCGACATCCATATCGGTCACGCCGTCAACAAGATTCTCAAGGACATCATCATTCGCTCGAAAACGCTGGCCGGATTCGATGCCCCTTACATCCCCGGCTGGGATTGCCACGGCCTGCCGATCGAGCACCAGATCGAAAAACTGCACGGCAAACACATTCCCGCCGACAAAGTGCGCGCGCTGTGCCGCGCCTTCGCCAACGAACAGGTGGCGCGTCAGAAGCAGGACTTCATCCGCCTGGGCGTATTGGGCGATTGGGACAACCCTTACCTGACGCTGGCCTTCAAAACCGAAGCGGACGAAATCCGCGCGCTCGGCAAAATCCTGGAGAAAGGCTATCTCTATCAAGGACTAAAGCCGGTCAACTGGTGTCTGGATTGCGCCTCGGCGCTGGCCGAGGCCGAGGTCGATTACGAAGATAAAACGTCGGACGCCATTGATGTCGCCTTTGAGGTTGCCGCAGACGATGCCGGCAAGCTGGCCGCCGCGTTTGGCCTCGACACGCTGCCCACATCGACTTTCGCCGTCATCTGGACGACAACGCCCTGGACGCTGCCCGCCAACGTGGCCATCAGCGCCCATCCGGATTTCGTTTACGACCTTATCGAAACGCCGAAAGGCGCCCTGATCCTCGTCCGCGAACTGGCCGAAAGCTGCCTGCAACGCTATGCCCTGAGCGGCAGAACGCTCGCCTCGGCCCCCGGCAAGGCGCTGGAGAACATCCGCTTCCAGCACCCGTTCTACGCGCGTCACGTACCCATCATCTGCGGCACGCATGTGACGAACGATGCGGGTACCGGCTTTGTTCATACCGCACCAGCGCATGGCGCCGACGACTATCTGATCGGCAAGGTTTACGGTCTACCCGTAGACAATCCGGTCGGCGACGATGGCTGCTTTCTGCCCAGCACGCTCCCGCTTTCGGTCGCACCGCTGGTCGGCAAGACCGTCTGGGAAGCCAACCCGCTCGTCCTGCAAGAACTCCAGGCACGCGGCCGCCTGCTGCACAGCGAAAAAATCCAGCACAGCTACCCGCATTGCTGGCGGCACAAAACGCCGATCATCTTCCGCGCCACAACGCAATGGTTCATCGGCATGGAACATTGCGCACACGCAGGCGAACCTTCGCTGCGCACGATTGCGGAGCGCGCCGTCGATGCAACGCAGTTTTTCCCCGCCTGGGGGCGCGCCCGTCTGGAAGCCATGATCCAGACCCGCCCGGACTGGTGCGTCTCGCGCCAGCGTAACTGGGGCGTGCCGATCCCATTCTTCCTGCACAAGGAAACCGGCGCATTGCATCCGCGCACGCCCGAACTGATCGAACAGGTCGCCCGACGCGTCGAACAGTCGGGCATCGAAGCCTGGTTTTCGCTTGATGCCAGAGAACTGCTCGGCGACGAAGCCGATCAGTACCGCAAGATGAAAGATACGCTCGATGTCTGGTTCGACTCGGGCACAACGCACCTGTCCGTCATGCGCGGCTCACACGAGAGCGACTGCAAATATCCGGCCGACATGTACCTCGAAGGTTCCGACCAGCATCGCGGCTGGTTCCAGAGTTCGCTACTGACCGGCTGCGCCATCGACGGACGCGCGCCCTATCAGTCGCTGCTGACGCACGGTTTCGTCGTCGACGGCAAGGGGCGCAAAATGTCCAAGTCCATGGGCAACGTCATCGCGCCACAAAAGGTTTCCGATACCCTTGGCGCTGAAATCCTGCGGCTATGGACCGCCGCTACCGACTACTCGGGCGAACTGTCGATTTCGGATGAAATTCTCAAGCGCGTCGTCGAAGCCTATCGCCGCATCCGCAACACCCTGCGTTTTCTGCTGGCAAATACCTCCGACTTCGATGCCGACACGCACATGCTGCCGCCAGCCGAATGGCTGGAAATTGACCGCTACGCGCTGGCCATGACGCGCCGCCTGCAAGCGCAATGCGCAGAGGACTACGGCAAGTACGAGTTCCACCGCGTTGTCCAGGCGCTGCAAACTTTCTGCTCGGAAGACCTGGGCGGTTTTTACCTCGACATCCTCAAGGATCGCCTCTATACCGCCGCGGCAGATTCCAAGGCACGCCGTTCGGCGCAAAGCGCGCTGTGGCACATCACACACAGCTTCGTCAAACTGATGGCGCCCATTCTCTCTTTCACCGCCGAAGAAGTCTGGCGAATCATAAGCAGCAATGCCGATGATTCGGTCATGCTGCACACCTGGCAGGCGCTACCGGCTATCGACGACGAGGTTGCATTGCTCGACAAATGGAGCAAGCTCCGCGCTTACCGCGCCGAAGTGACCAAAGCGCTCGAAGACCTGCGAATCGCCGGCAAGATCGGATCGTCGCTGCAAGCCGAAGTCATCGTGCACGCCGACGGCGACAAATACGATCTTCTCGCTTCGCTGGGCGATGACCTGCGCTTCGTCCTCATCTGCTCGAAGACGACGCTGGTGCGCGACGCCGAGGAGAAAATCCTCTGCGCGCCGCTCGCCTATGCAAAATGCGAGCGCTGCTGGCATGTACGCGAGGATGTCGGCGCCGACCCGGCGCATCCGGAAATCTGCGGGCGCTGCGTCAGCAATCTATATGGCGACGGCGAGCCCCGTGCCTGCGCATAAGCAATCTATGGCGCAGCGTCGGAGGAATACCGGCTGCAGCTGGTCAGCCTGGCTTGGCCTGGCTGGACTGATTATTTTGTTCGATCAGGCCAGCAAATGGGTAGTGCTCGACGTACTACGCATCGGTGAAACGCGCTATTTTGCGCCGTTCTGGAACTGGGTACTGACGTTCAATCCGGGCGCAGCGTTCAGCTTTCTTTCCAGTGCGGGCGGCTGGCAGCGCTGGTTCTTCACTTTTCTTTCACTGGCGGTATCCGCCTGGATCATTGTGCTGCTCCGCCGGCACGCCGGCGAATGCCGCCTGGCCTTGGCGCTCACGCTTGTATTGGGCGGGGCGCTGGGCAATGTCATCGACCGCGTCCGCTTTGGCGCCGTCGTCGATTTCATTCAGTGGCATGCTGCCGGCTATTACTGGCCCGCTTTCAATCTCGCTGATTCGGCGATTACACTGGGCGCTGCGCTGCTTATCTGGGACCAGTTGTTTGGAAAACCGGAAAACGATCGCCGTGTCGACTCCGATACCGATTCCTGAAACGCCGCCGCACATGCAGATCATCCTCGCCAACCCGCGCGGCTTTTGTGCCGGCGTCGAGCGGGCAATCGCTATCGTCGAACGGGCATTGGAAAAATTCGGCGCGCCGATCTACGTCCGGCATGAAGTCGTGCATAACCGCTTTGTCTGTGACGGCCTGCGAGCCAAAGGCGCCATTTTCGTCGAGGAGCTGAGCGAGGTTCCGCCGGGAGAAACCGTTATTTTCAGCGCCCACGGCGTCTCTTTGGCCGTGCGCGAAGAAGCCAGGCGGCGTAACCTCCGCGTCTTTGACGCCACCTGCCCGCTCGTCACCAAGGTACACGCCGAGGTGACCCGCATGCGTCAAGAAGGGCGCGAAATCGTCATGATCGGCCACAAGGGCCATCCGGAAGTCGAAGGCACGATGGGGCAAAGTCCGCAAGGCATTTATCTCGTCGAAACCGCAGCCGACGTTGCCTCGCTGCGTATCCGTGCCCCGGACAGGCTGGCGTATGTGACCCAAACAACCCTCTCGGTCGACGATGCCGCACAGGTCATCGCGGCACTGAAGCAGCGCTTCCCCAATATTGCCGGCCCCCGGAAAGACGACATCTGCTACGCAACACAAAACCGGCAGGATGCCGTCAAGACGCTGGCCGGCACAACCGACATCGTGCTCGTCGTCGGATCGAAAAACAGCTCGAACTCAAACCGCCTGCGCGAAGTCGCCGAAACACAGGGCACGCACGCTTATCTGATCGATGACGCCAGCCAAATCAACCCAGTCTGGCTTGAGGGCGCGGTAAACATCGGCGTCACAGCCGGGGCATCGGCGCCGGAAGTTTTGGTCAAAGAGGTCGTCGACGCGCTTACGCATGACAATGCCGCTCCGGTCAGTCAGATCAAGGGAGCAGAAGAAGGCATCACCTTCGTTTTGCCCAAAGATTTGCAAACTCAGCAGGAAGACTCATAGGCCGCATAGTCACGGCTCTACGCCGTACCTTCCCGTAACAGCAACCACCGACAACAACTAAAAAAAGTAACCAACAGCGATAAAAAAACATCGTTCATCGCTTCACGAAGTTTTCTTTAATTCTCCAACTATTAAAACAGCCGTTGCAAAACTTGACGTTTAAGTATCGCTTCCCACCGCAGCGCAGGCATCACAAAAATTACTGGCCGGAATAATGGATAGCCGATACGGTCTTGAATAAAGTCTCAAGCAATGTTCGAGTATGCTTTAGAACAGAAAACCCGTGTGGGCTTTACTTTGCGGAATCTATCGGGACATCTGAAAAGTGATTTCCGGTCAGCTCCGATAATCGGCATTGATCTTGACGTATTCGTATGAAAGGTCACTGGTATACACCACACCGCTTGCCTGGCCACGGCCAAGGTCGATACGCACGGTAATTTCCGCCGACTGCATGATGCGGGCGCCGTCTTCTTCGCGGTAGGATGCAGCGCGGCCGCCCCTTTCAGCAACCAGCGTTTCCTCGCCCATGCTAGCGAGCCAGACGCGTACTTTATCGACATCCAGGCTGTCGATTTCAGCATAACCAATTGCAGCAAGAATACGGCCAAGATTCGGATCGGAGGCAAAAAACGCCGTTTTGACCAGCGGCGAATGGGCCACGGCGTAGCCAACCGTTTTGCATTCCTCGCAGTCGCGGCCATTTTCGACAGCAACGGTAATGAATTTGGTCGCGCCCTCACCATCACGAATGATAGCCTGCGCCAATTCACAGGCAACGCCGATGACCGCGGCACGCAGTTCCGCATAGCCGGCGGCATCCGCTGCCGTAAAATCTACGCCCGACCGGCCGCTGGCAATGAGGATGAACGAGTCGTTGGTTGAAGTGTCGCCGTCGATGGTGATGCAATTGAAGGATTCGTCGGCTGCTTCTTTAACCAGTACATCCAGCAGCAGCTGTGCAATGCCGGCATCAGTGGCAACAAAGCCGAGCATCGTCGCCATATTGGGCCGGATCATGCCTGCGCCTTTGCTCATGCCCGTCACTGTGACCGTCTTGCCGTTAATCATCACCTGCCGTGAAGCGGCCTTGGCGACGGTATCGGTTGTCATGATCGCGTGAGCCGCTTCAAACCAATGATCGTCTGCCAGCTCGGCCTGACAGCGCGGTAGGCCGGCGACCAGCCGTTCTACGGGCAGCGGTTCAAGAATCACGCCTGTCGAAAACGGCAACACCTGAGAGGCGTTAACGTTCAGCAAACGCGCGACCGCTTCACACGTTGCCCGTGCTGTCTGCATTCCCTGCTCACCCGTGCCGGCATTGGCAATGCCGGTATTGATAACCAGCGCGCGAATTTCCTCACTACCGGACAAATGTTTGCGACACAGCTGCACCGGTGCGGCACAGAACCGGTTTTGAGTGAACACACCGCTGACACTGCAACCGATATCCAGTGCAATTAGGGTCAAATCCTGGCGATCGGCTTTACGGATGCCGGCCTCAGCCGTCCCCAGGCGGACACCTGCAACGGGGTAAAGTTGTTCGGCTGCGGGGGTTGTGTAGTTAACGGTCATGGCGGTCATCCTGTAGAAAAACTGCGGACAAAGAACTGTGAGACAAGCGAAATACTAAAGAAGATAGAGCGCTCTCATGAAAGGACAAAGGACGATTCAAAAACGGAAATGCTGCCCGCATCGTCTTGTATGTGCATTCTGGCCGTCAGTTCAGCTTACCATGGCACTGCTTGTATTTTTTACCGGAGCCGCACGGACAGGGGTCATTCCGACCGACCTTCGCTGCGGTTTGCTGCGTCGGCAACGGTGTTTCCTCGGCAGCCGTCGCAGCAACACCGAGCGCTTCATCGTAATCAGCATGATGGTACTGAACGTTGTGCACTTCGGCCGGCGCCGGCGCGGCTTCCTCAGCGTTTTCGGCACGCACCTGCACCGTCATCAAAATTCGCGTCACTTCAAAGCGAACGGCATCCAGCAAGCGCTCAAACAGTTCAAAGGCTTCACGTTTGTATTCCTGCTTAGGATTTTTCTGCGCATAGCCGCGCAGATGAATCCCTTGGCGCAAATGGTCAAGCGCCGCCAGATGTTCGCGCCACTGTGTGTCAAGAATCTGAAGCATGACACTGCGTTCAAATGGGTGAAAATACTCGGCGCCAGCAAGCGCCACCTTGGCCTGGTATTCCGTATCGGCCTGTTCGATGATGCGTTCGAGCATCGTATCGCTGGATAGCGTCGGTTCCTTCTTGAACCATTCGTTAATTGGTGCGCGCAATTGCAACGTCGATTCGAGTTCTTTTTCCAACGCCGGCAGTTCCCACTGCTCTTCGACGCTGTCGACCGGCACATAGCGATGGAAAGTGTCCTGCAAAACACCGTGACGCATGGATGTCACCGTTTCGGAGATATCCTCGCTTTCGAGCAATTCATTGCGCTGTGCATAGATGACCTTACGCTGGTCGTTGGCGACATCATCATATTCCAGGAGCTGCTTACGGATATCGAAATTTCGCCCTTCGACTTTGCGCTGCGCAGACTCAAGCGAACGCGAGACCATCGGGTGCTCAATCGGTTCGCCCTCCGGCATTTTCAGGCGTTCCATGATCGCTTTCAGCCGGTCGCCGGCAAAAATGCGTAGCAGAGGATCTTCGAGAGAGAGATAAAAGCGCGAAGAACCGGGGTCGCCCTGACGTCCGGAACGACCACGCAGCTGGTTGTCGATGCGGCGCGATTCGTGCCGCTCGGAACCGATGATATGCAAACCGCCGGCGGCAACCACCTGTTCATGGAGCTTTTGCCAGTCAGCACGAATTTCATCAATGCGTGCTTTTTTGCTTGCTTCGTCGAGCGATTCGTCAGCATTGACGGTGGCGATCCGTTTGCTGGGATTACCGCCCAGCACGATATCCGTTCCCCGTCCGGCCATATTGGTAGCGATGGTAATCATGCCGGGACTGCCCGCCTGAGCGACAATTTCGGCTTCGTGCGCATGCTGCTTGGCATTGAGCACCTGATGCGACAGTTTTTCCTTGTCAAGCAGTTGCGACAGGATTTCTGAATTTTCGATGGATGTCGTCCCTACCAGCACCGGCTGACCACGTTGCTGACAGTCGCGGATGTCGGCAATAATCGCGGCGTGTTTTTCTTCCGCCGTACGATAGATCTGGTCGTTGCGATCCTCACGGACCATCGGCAAGTTGGTCGGAATGACTACGGTTTCCAGCCCATAAATCTGCTGGAACTCATAGGCTTCCGTATCGGCCGTACCGGTCATACCGGCAAGCTTGCTGTACATGCGGAAATAGTTCTGGAAGGTGATCGAGGCCAGCGTCTGGTTTTCATTCTGGATCGCCACACCTTCCTTAGCTTCGACCGCCTGGTGCAACCCTTCCGACCAGCGGCGGCCGGCCATCAGGCGTCCCGTGAATTCATCGACGATGACGACCTCGCCATCCTGAACGACGTAGTGCTGATCGCGCAAAAAGAGGTTATGGGCACGCAGCGCCGCATATAAATGGTGCATCAACAGGATATTGCCGGCATCGTAAAGACTGCTGCCCTGCGTAAGCAGCCCTGCTTCCGTCAGTATTTGCTCGGCGTGTTCATAGCCGGCTTCGCTGATCAAAATCTGATGCGCCTTTTCGTCAACCCAGTAGTCGCCGGGGCCTTCCTCTTCCTGCGCACGAATGAGCAAAGGCGCAACCTGATTCATGCGTACATAGAGATCGGTGTGATCCTCGGCTTGTCCGGAAATGATCAGCGGCGTACGCGCTTCGTCGATCAGGATCGAGTCGACCTCGTCGACAATAGCGTAGGCAAGTTTGCGCTGCACACGCTCGTCGGCGCTATAAACCATGTTGTCGCGCAAATAATCAAAGCCGAATTCGTTATTGGTGCCGTAGGTAATGTCACAGGCGAACGCTGCTTGCTTGTCGGCATGCGACATCTGCGACAGATTGACGCCTACGGTCAGCCCCAGGAAACGGTGCAGCTCGCCCATCCACTCGGCGTCGCGTTGCGCCAGATAGTCATTGACGGTAACAATATGCACGCCTTGGCCGGTCAATGCATTGAGATAGGCCGGCAGCGTGGATACCAGCGTTTTGCCTTCGCCAGTACGCATTTCGGCAATTTTTCCATGGTGAAGCACCATGCCGCCGATCAGCTGCACATCGAAGTGACGCATGCCCAGCGCGCGCTTCCCGGCCTCGCGGACGACAGCAAACGCCTCCGGCAACAGAGCATCAAGCGTTTCGCCGTTGGCAAGCCGGTTCTTGAACTCATCCGTCTTCGCACGCAATGCTTCATCGGAAAACGCGGCAAGACCAGCTTCCAGTGCATTGATCTGGCGAACGACCGCCATGTATTGCCGGATCAGCCGGTCATTACGGCTGCCGAAAATCTTTTTGAGTATGCCGGAAATCATCGGAGTTTTTTTGGTAGACGGAAAATTGTGATTTTAGCATGCCGTGCAACGCAGCCATACCCGGCACCCTACGCAAACATCGGTATGTAGGCTGACTGCGGCAAGGTTACGACTTATTTTCGAAGCGCTGATGAATACGCGTTTCGCCGTCGTTTTCTGTCCGTGCGGAAGGCTTGGCCCCGTTTGTTTTCTTTTTACCCCTGGCAGACTTGCCCAAGCGTTTTTCATCTGCTTCCGTATTCGGTTTAAGTAGATCCAGCTTATCCAGATGCTGCGCCAGTTGCGTATCTCCGCCCATTTTCAAAAAGCGCGCCGGATCCTGGGCAACGCCGCGATAGCGTACTTCAAAATGCAAATGCGGCCCGGTCGAGCGCCCGGTATTACCGCTCAGGGCAATCGCCTGCCCACGCTTGACAATCTGGCCGACCACCACATCGATTTGCGACAAATGCGCATAGCGCGAAGAAAAGTCATTGCCATGATCAATTTCAACCAGATTACCGTAAGCCGAATGACGCTCGGCCATCGTCACCACACCGCCTGCCGCCGCGACGACGCGTGTCCCCGATGGTGCAGAAAAATCCATGCCTTCGTGCATGGCACTGACACCGAGAATAGGATCGGTACGCAGGCCGAAAGGCGAACCGATACGCGCGTTACTGATGGGTTGCAACGTCGGCAACAGCGTTGTTTTAACCCGTCGCTCCATGAGCTGCGACTCCAGCGCCGTCAGGCTTTCGAGACGCTCCGCGAGCGCCGTCGCCAAGCGATCCAGTTCAATCTGCAATCCGGTGAGCGTTGGCTGCCGATGTACACCGACCAGCGGCCCACCTGTCCCATCATCCGTTTTTTTTTCTGGTTTGGGCGCGCTTTGTGACGGCTTGGTCAGCGTCTCATTTTTCGGCAGCGGAATGCCTGTCTGTTTAGAAATACGCTCACCAAGAAGATCCAGCCGCACAAGCTCCGCCTGCATCTCGCCCATTTTGGCGGCCATCGTCTTGATATTATCGCGCAGATACTCCTCGGCCTTGAAATCATGCCTTTGCTGCGCGGATTCGCCCTCGCCGCCAACAAACGATAAAAGATTAAAACGCCCGCCCGCCCAAGCAAACAGAGCGGCAGCCGAGCAGATCAGAAAAATCAATAAAACAGCCACAAAAAAAACCTTTTGTGGCGTCAAGGTCAGCGTCCTGGCAGTTGCCAGTCGGTCAGGGACAAGAATAATATGCACGCTGTCTTTTCCTCAAATTTGGCGACGCCCAATTCATACCTTTCAAACAATGCCCGACACTACCGATTCCCTGAAACATTACCTCGAAGCAGCAGACGGTGCCGGCAAACTCATGGCGCATGCGCATCTGCTCATTCGGCTCAGGCACGCCTATCAGGAAATCGCGCCAACCTACCTACAGCAGGCCAGCATGCTGGCCAATTATAAAAACGTGGCATCGGATAAAATCGTCGTCATCCATGCCCACAGCGGAACGATTGCGGCCAAGCTGCGGCAGATTGCGCCTAGGCTCGCCGAGGGGTTCTGCCAAAGAGGGTTTGAGTGTAACGAGGTTCGGATCAAAGTACAAGTTCCTAAAACCTCATCTGAGCGGCCGCCCCCACGGCAAAAACCGCTGAGTGCCAATACCTACGGGGTCTTGGCGAAATTGCGCGAGCGCCTGCCAGAAAACAGCGCGTTACAGCATTCGCTATCCCACTTGCTGGCGCGCTGCATGCTGAAGCATTAAATGGGGGCTACAGCGCAATCACGGCGAAGCGTTCGAGAATCAGCAGGCCGAAAATAGCCAAGGCGACGCCGATTGCGTAACGCGCAAGCTGAAAGGAAAAACGCAGATATTTACGGTTGCCGCTCAAAAAATACGCACCGACACCACCGGCAACGCCAATCAGGGTCAGAATCGCCAACAGCCGCAAAAGCCACATTGCAACCGCCGCTTAAATCGTCGCTACGGGCGGTGCAAGCCAGCGCAGTAGGGTGGGCGGCACGTTGGCCTGATCGGCGAAAGAAACCAACTCCCAGGCTTCCGGATGCGCCAACAGTTCGCGCGCCAACCTATTATTCAGCGCATGCCCTGATTTGTGCGCGGTAAATGCGGCAAGCAAGGGGTGTCCCAGCAGATACAGATCACCAATGGCATCAAGCGTCTTGTGCCTAACGAATTCATCGGCATAACGCAGGCCGTCGCCATTGAGCACTCGGTATTCATCAAGCACTACGGCATTATCGAGACCGCCGCCAAGCGCCAGTCCGTTTTCACGCATCCATTCGACTTCCTGGGTAAAGCCAAAAGTGCGGGCGCGTGCAATTTCGCGGGCATAGGACTGCTCTGCAAAATCAAAGTGTACCGACTGCCCGGTTCGGTCAATAGCGGGATGGTTGAACGCGATGGAAAAATCCAGCCGGAAGCCGTCGTAAGGTTCAAAACGCGCCCATTTCTCGCCGGACTGATCAGTCTCGCGTACCGCGACGGGTCGCCGCACACGAATAAATTTCTTGGCGGCAGGCTGCTCCTCAATCCCTACCGACTGGATCAGAAAAACGAAAGGCGAAGCCGAGCCATCAAAAATCGGGATTTCCGCTGCATCGAGATCGACAAAGGCATTATCGATCCCTAGCCCCGCCAGCGCTGACATCAGGTGCTCCACCGTCCCGACTTTGGCACCGCCTATCTCAACGCATGAACACAAGCGCGTGTCGTGCACCAGCTCGGCGCACGCTGGCAGGTCGACGACCGGATCGAGATCGATGCGACGAAAAATGATGCCCGTATCCGGAGCGGCCGGACGCAGCGTCATATTGACCTTGACGCCCGAATGCAGGCCGACGCCGGAGGCGCTGACCAGTGACTTGAGGGTGCGTTGCCTGAGCATGTGCGCAAAAACGAAAACGTTGGAAAAAAGAAAAAGGGAGGAACGGGCGCGATTCTAACACGCCCGCCGATACCTCCCTGAAGGAGAAAAAATGCCATACATCCAGAACATAGGCGGATCACCGGAGCTGGGTGAACGCACGCTGGCCTCAACCCTAAACAATCCCAACCCCGGCACCGCCCATGAACCGCATCGTCTGCCCGACGCTCCGGTCAGTCGGCCTGTTTGCGCAGAAACGCCGGAATATCGTAGCGATCCATACCATTATTGACCATTGCTTCGACAGTCGTTGCACTACTGCGACCACTGCGCATATTGTTGCGGAACACGGCTGGAATGCCATCGAGCGCAGCGTAGTCAATCGCGTCGGCATGCATGGCATAGGCATCATTCGTTCCGGTCGCCTGCGCCACCGGCGTATCGATGACGGTAAATCCCTGACGGCGCGCTTGCGCTTGCCCCAGGCCCGTCGCCACAACAGTGACGCGAATTTCATCGGCCATTGACTCATCGTAAACCGCGCCGAAAATAATATGCGCGTCTTCGGCAGCAAATTCACGCACCGTGCTCATTACTTCGTTGACTTCCTTCATCTTCAGCCCGCGGGTCGCCGTAATATTGACCAGCACGCCCTTGGCGCCCGAAAGATTAACGCCTTCGAGCAACGGCGAAGCAACGGCCTGTTCGGCGGCAATGCGGGCGCGATCAACGCCAGCGGCACTGGCCGACCCCATCATTGCCATTCCCATCTCGCTCATGACCGTACGCACGTCTTCAAAGTCGACATTGACGAGGCCAGGATAATTGATGATCTCGGCGATACCGCCGACCGCATTGCGCAGTACGTTGTCGGCAGCCTTGAACGCATCTTCCATCGAAACATCATCACCGAGCACATCCATCAACTTGTCGTTGAGGATCACGATCAGCGAATCAACGTTCTTCTGCAACTCAACCAGACCGGCCTCAGCCACTTTGGCGCGCTTGCCTTCAAAGGCAAACGGCTTGGTCACGACGGCGACCGTCAGAATCCCCATTTCACGCGCGACCTCGGCGATGATCGGCGCGGCGCCCGTGCCGGTGCCGCCGCCCATGCCAGCGGTAATGAAAACCATATTGGCGCCTCGCAGCGTCTCGGCAATCTGCTCGCGTTCCTCCAGCGCTGCATTACGGCCGACTTCCGGTTTGGCGCCTGCTCCCAGGCCGGATTTGCCGAGACGAATTTTGCGATGCGCGACAGAGCGCTTGAGCGCCTGCGCATCCGTGTTAGCAGCGACGAAATCGACCCCCATGACGCCTTCGCGGATCATATGATCGACGGCGTTGCCGCCTGCCCCACCGACACCGACAACCTTGATAATGGTTTCCGTATCGCTCGCGCTTTCTTCTTTGTCGATGATTTCAAACATGGCCATAGCGTTTCTCCTTCGCAAAAAAAACATTAATAAATACGCACAAACAACGATGTCTCAGCATTTCCTCAAAAATTCTTTTCAAACCACGAACGCATCCGCCCCAAAACCTGCCGGGCATTGCTGGTCTCGCGCACCTTCAATCCACGCTTGCGCTGCGCCTGCGCCTCCATGAGCAAGCCGCAGGCCGTGGCAAAGCGCGGGTTCTGAACGACATCGGCCAGTGCACCGTAATACTTTGGGATGCCTAGCCGTACCGGCATGTGGAAGACCTCTTCGCCCAGCTCGATCATGCCCGGCATGATTGACGCACCGCCGGTCAGTACGATGCCGGACGAGAGCACTTCCTCAAAGCCGGCACGGCGCAATTCGGCCTGAATCAATTCATACAATTCCTCAACGCGCGGTTGAATCACATCGGCCAGCGCGCGCCGCGACAGCCGCCGCGATGGACGATCGTCGACCCCGGCCACATCGAGCGCATCTTCCGGATCGGCCAGATCGGACAGTGCACAGCCAAACTTGCGCTTGATATCCTCCGCCTCACGCGTCGGCGTGCGCAGCGCCATGGCAATATCGTTGGTCACCTGATCGCCCGCGATCGGGATCACGGCCGTATGGCGGATCGCCCCCTGTGTCCACACGGCAAGATCGGTCGTCCCGCCGCCAATGTCGACGAGGCAGACGCCGAGGTCCTTTTCATCTTCCGACAACACGGCATAGCTCGACGCCAGCGGCTGCAAAACCAGATCACAAACCTCCAGACCGCAACGGCGCACGCATTTGACGATGTTCTGCGCCGCTGAAACGGCGCCCGTGACGATATGCACCTTCACCTCGAGACGAAAGCCGCTCATGCCGATCGGCTCGCGGATGCCATCCTGATCATCGATGATGAATTCCTGCGTCAGGATATGCAGAATTTCCTGATCGGCGGGAATCGGCATGGCGCGCGCAGTTTCGATGACGCGCTCGATGTCGGCCGGCGTCACCTCCTTGTCCTTGATCGCCACCATACCGTTTGAATTGAAGCTGCGGATATGGCTACCCGCAATCCCGGTATACACGTCCTTGATCCTGCAGTCGGCCATCAGCTCGACTTCTTGCATGACGCGCGAAATCGTTGCGACCGTCTCTTCAATATTGACGACAACCCCTTTGCGCAGGCCGCGCGAATCCTGCGACCCCATGCCGATGATATTGAGGCTGCCTTCCGGAGTAATTTCGGCAACCAGTGCGACGACCTTGGTCGTGCCGATATCAAGACCGACAATGAATTCCTTATTTTCCCTACTCATGGCCTTCCTTTACTTTCAGTAGCCGCCACCGCGCCGACACGCAGCGCAAACCCGTTCGGATAACGCATATCGACAGCCGCTGGCGGCTGCCCGGCCGCCGTCAGCACGCTTGGATAATGCTCGACGAAACGCTCAATCCGTTGCTTGATCGGTGCTTTCTCCTGCTGCCGTCCCAGTTCGACAACCATGCCATCATCGAGCGTCATGCGCAGTGCCAAACGCGGCGAAACATCGAGTGCCTTCGGCCAGCGTTTGACCGATGCCAGCAAGGTTTCCGCCTGGCGGAAATAGTCGAGCATTTCCTGCGCCATCTCGATCGGCCCTGTCAGTACCGGCAAACGCTGCGGCATATCCGTAACATCAGCAAAAAACAGTTCGCCATATGAATTGACAAGCTGTCCGCCGGAAGTCCCCCATAGGGCGGCCGGCAGGTGCTCCTCGACATCCACCTCAATGCGTCCCGGCCACTGCCGGCGCACTTGCGCGTGACGCACCCAAGGCAACTCTTCAATTGTCTGCTGCAAACGATCAAGATCGATACTGAAAAAATTTCCATGCAAGCGTTCCGTCAAAATCTGTTCAACATCGTCCATCCGCACATGCTGAAGTTCGCGCTGGAAGACGACCTCGCGCAGCGGAAAAAACGGTAGATGCATCCCCCAAATCACCGCGGCAACCAGCAATGCAGCCGCGCCGATCACAAAAAGCAGATCAGCAACGGCCATCATCAGTCGCGGACGATTCCACATCATTCACCCCAGTGCGGCCTGTTCCAGCACACGCCAGACAAGCTGCTCGTAAGAAATTCCTGCCGCCCGGGCCGCCATTGGCACAAGGGAATGATCCGTCATTCCTGGAGAGGTATTGATTTCGAGCAAATAGGCTGCGCCACGCTCATCCATCAGAAAATCGACCCGCCCCCATCCCCGGCAGCCAAGAATGCGAAAAGCTTCCAGCGCCTGCGCGCGCATTTCCCGCTCACGCGCCTCCGGCAAACCGCACGGGCATAAATATTGGGTATCGTTGCGAAGATACTTGGCCTCGTAGTCGTAAAACTCGGTTGCCGGAACAATACGGACGACAGGCAGCGCCTCGTCGCCCAGAACGGCCACCGTATACTCGCCGCCCGAAATTGCCTGCTCGGCGATGACCAAGGTATCGTGCTTTGCCGCTTCGCGGTAAGCAGCCTGCAATTGCCCCACCCGACTGACGCGGGTAATGCCGATTGACGAGCCTTCACACGCCGGTTTGACGAAAATCGGCAGCCCCAGATGCCGTTCAGCCGCCTCAAAATCGCAGTTCTCGTCCAGCATGATGAAATTCGGCATCGGCAAACCGGCTGCGCGCCAGATTAGCTTGGTGCGCCATTTATCCATGCCAACCGCCGAAGCCATCACACCGCTGCCGGTATAAGGCACGCCCATCAATTCAAGCGCGCCCTGAATCGTGCCATCCTCGCCATAACGCCCGTGCAGCGCAATAAAGGCGCGGTCGAACGCCGCTAGATCACTCAACGGCCGTTCCGCCGGATCGAACGCCTGCGCATCGACGCCTTGCCGTTGCAGCGCTGCCAATACCCGCGAACCGCTGTCGAGCGAAATATCGCGCTCCGCCGAGCGCCCGCCCATCAGCACGGCAACCTTACCGAACGGACTCATGCGCACCGCCTGTATCGCTTGCTTTTGCCAAAAATGTCACCTCTAGGCTCATTCCATTCATCCTTTACGAAGCCTCGCCGACCAATCCGGCAGCCAGTTTTCCCGGTACGCTGCCAATCGACCCGGCGCCCATCGTCATGACGACATCACCGTCACGCGCCGCATCGATAATTGCCGCCGGCATCGCCGCAACGTCCTCGACAAAAACCGGCTCGATTTTTCCTGCCACGCGCAGTGCGCGCGCCAGCGAACGCCCGTCCGCCGCCACGATCGGCGCCTCGCCCGCGGCATAGACTTCGCCCAGCACTAAAGCATCGACACTGGAGAGCACGCTGACGAAATCCTCAAAACAGTCACGCATACGCGAGTAACGGTGCGGCTGGAACGCCAATAACAGACGGCGGCCCGGGAAAGCGCCGCGAGCCGCAGCAATCGTCGCACGCATTTCCGCCGGATGATGGCCGTAATCATCAACCAGCGTAAATGCGCCGCCGCCCGGCAAAGCCACCTCACCATAGCGCTGGAAGCGCCGGCCAACGCCCTTGAATTCGGCCAGCGCCCTGACAATCGCCGCATCGGGTGCGCCCAGCTCACTGGCCACGGCAATCGCCGCCAGCGCGTTGAGCACATTGTGAACGCCTGGCAGATTGAGCGTGACCGGCAAACGCGAGACGCCGCCGTTCGTGCGCACACAGTCAAACCGCATCTGCCCATGATCCGCCACGATGTTTTCGGCGCGCACGTTTGCTGCCGGATCGAGGCCATAGCTGACGATCTGCTTCGTCACCGCCGGCATGATTTCGCGCACGTTGGCGTCATCAGTGCAAAGTACCGCCACGCCATAAAACGGCAGGCGTTGCAGAAAATCGATGAATGTCTGCTTGAGCCGGCCAAAATCATGTCCATAAGTTTCCATATGGTCAGCGTCGATGTTGGTGACAATAGAAATCACCGGCGATAAATAGAGGAAAGAAGCATCCGATTCATCGGCTTCGGCGACGATAAACTCACCCGCACCGAGCCGCGCATTGGCACCAGCGGCATTGAGCCGGCCACCAATGACGAAGGTTGGGTCCATTCCACTTTCACCCAGAATCGAGGCGACCAGGCTGGTCGTCGTCGTTTTGCCGTGCGCACCCGCGACGGCGATGCCTCGCCTCAAGCGCATCAGCTCAGCGAGCATTTGCGCACGCGGTACAACGGGAATTTTTCGCTCACGGGCCGCCGTGATTTCGGGATTGTCCGCATGCACCGCCGTCGATACGACCACAGCATCAGCACCCGCAATATTCGCAGCGGCATGGCCGACGGCAATACGAATACCGATGCTCGCCAGACGGCGCGTTGTCGCACTGTCGGCCAGATCAGAACCGCTGACCGTAAAGCCCAGATTGGCGAGCACTTCCGCGATACCGCTCATCCCGGAACCGCCGATGCCGACAAAATGAATGTGTTTAACCTTATGCCGCATGCTGTTCTCCGCCGCCGCTGGCCGGTCTGACCAGCACTTCGCAAATCTGCGCCACCGTTTCGGCGGCTTCCGGTTTGGCCAGCGCATGCGCGCGTTCGGCCATCTGCAACAATTGTCCGCGCGTATAGTTGCGGATCAGGCTGACCGACTCCGGCGTCATCTCGGCCTGCGGCAACAGGATGGCACCCCCCGCCGCGGTGAGAAAACGGGCGTTGGCCGTTTGATGGTCATCCACGGCATATGGATAAGGCACGAGAATGCTCGCCACGCCCGCTGCGGCCAGTTCGGCGACGGTCAGCGCCCCGGCACGGCACAACACCAGGTCGGCCCAGGCATAGGCGCCGGCCATATCTTCGATAAAATCGACGCATTCGGCGCGCACGCCGGCTGCGGCATAATTTGCCTGCAACTGCGCCAGATGCTTTGCGCCCGCCTGATGCACGATCTGCGGGCGTTCCGCCTCGGGAATCAGCCCCAAACCGCGCGGCACAATATCGTTGAGCGCCGCGGCGCCCAGGCTGCCGCCCAGTACTAACAGACGGATCGGCGCCCCGGCCGGACGATCAGCGAAACGCTCGGCCGGCGGCGGCAGATGCGCGATTTCGGCGCGCACCGGATTACCCGCCCAGACGCTGTTGCGCAACGCATCCGGAAAGCCGCAGACGATGCGTTTGGCTACACCGGCGAGAACACGATTGGCCAGCCCGGCAATGGAATTTTGTTCATGAATCACAAGCGGGCGGCCGGATAACGCGGCCATCATGCCGCCGGGAAAGCTGATATACCCACCCATGCCAAGCACAACGTCCGGCTGGATACGGCGAATTTCGCGCCGCGCCTGACAAAAGCCGGACAGCAGACTGAACGGCAGCAGCAGTTTGCGCAGCAATCCTTTACCGCGCAATGCGCCGAACTTCACCCAGGCCATTTCGTAACCGCGCGCCGGTACGGTGCGCGCCTCGAAACTGTCCGGATTCCCCATCCAGATGACGTTCCAGCCGCGCGCATGCAGAAGATCGGCCACCGCCAGACCGGGAAACACATGGCCGCCGGTACCGCCGGCCATGACCAAAAGCGTCAATGTTGCGGACCTCATAATTTGGCGCCTCGCATCAATTGCCGGTTTTCCCAATCGACGCGCAGGACGATCGCCAGCGCGACGCAATTGATCAGGATGCCCGATCCGCCGAAGCTCATCAGCGGCAGCGTCAGACCTTTGGTCGGCAGCACGCCCATATTCACGCCCATGTTGATAAACCCCTGCACGCCGATCCAGATGCCGATGCCCTGCGCCACCAGCGCCGGATAAAGGCGGTCAAGCGTGACGGCCTGGCGACCGATGGCAAACGCCCGCTGGATAAGCAGCCCAAAGAGAACGACCACCAGCGTAACGCCGACGAAACCGAGCTCTTCGGCAATCACCGCCAGCAGAAAGTCGGTATGTGCTTCGGGCAGGTAGAACAGCTTCTCGACACTGGCGCCCAGCCCGACGCCAAAGAATTCGCCGCGCCCGAAAGCGATCAACGCATGCGAAAGCTGATAACCGCGCCCAAACGCATCGGCCCACGGATCCATGAAGCCGAAAATGCGGTCGCGCCGGTAGGGCGAAGTAATGATCAGCGCGGTAAATGCGGCCAGCAGCACGATGATCAGCACGGCAAACAAGCGGGCCCGCATCCCGCCAAGGAAAAGGATGCCCATAGCAATCGAGATCACAACGACAAAGGCGCCGAAATCCGGTTCCTTGAGCAACAGCACGCCGACGGCAATCATCGCGCACGCCATCGGCAGAAAAGCCTTTTTCAGGTTATGCATGTACGGCATCTTGCGCACCGTATAGTCGGCGGCATAGAGTACGGCAAACAACTTCATCAGTTCGGACGGCTGGAGATTGACGACACCCAGCGGCAGCCAGCGGCGCGCACCATTGACTTCGCGCCCGATCCCCGGAATCAATACCAGCGCCAGCAGCACGCAACCGGCAACGAAAAGCCAGGGCGCAATCCGCTCCCATGTTGTCATCGGAATCTGAAAAGCCACCGCTGCTGCGCTCAGGCCGATGGCCAGAAAAATGCCGTGACGCACCAGATAGTACGCCGGATGATTGCCGGTATAGCGGTCGGCCTCAGCAATGGCTGCCGAAGCCGAATAGACCATGACCATGCCCAGAAGCAGCAAAAACAGGGCGCTCCACAGCAGCGTCAGATCGACTTCGGCAGGCAGACGGCGCGGCGTGTCAAAGGATGGGATCATCGCACGGATCCTTTAACTGAATTTTCTACCGCCGTATGCGCCACCGTATCTTTTAGCTCACGCTGCAGTGCATGTACGGCGGCAACGAACACTTCGGCGCGATGGGCGTAATTACGGAACATGTCGAAGCTGGCGCAGGCCGGCGAAAGTAGCACGGCATCTCCTGGCTGCGTCTGGGCGGCGCACCAGCGCGTTGCCTGCGGCAGATCGGCGCAGAAATGCACGGGAACGCCGACTTCGCCGACCGCTTCGGCGATCAGACGGGCATCACGGCCGATCAGCGCCACAGCGCGTGCATGTGCGGTCAATGCAGGCCGCAGTAGGGAAAAATCCTGATCCTTGCCTTCACCGCCGAGAATGATCGCGACCTTGCGTCCCAAACCTTGCAGCGCAGCCTGCGTCGCGCCGACATTGGTGCCTTTGGAATCATCGAAATAAGCAACTCCGCCGATTTCCGCCACTTTTTCAACGCGATGCGGCAGGCCGGAAAACGTCGCCAGTCCGGCCAGCAGGCGTTGCGGCAAAATGCCATTTTCTTCGTCAAACGCCTCGCCGAGCGCCAGCGCCGCCATGATATTGGCGGCATTGTGCAGGCCCGTCAGCGGTAAATCCGCCAGGGCGGCTAGGCGCGTTTCGCCGCGCACGATCCAACCGTCGGCAATACCGTAATCCCCGGCGCGCGATGGACGATCTAGACCAAAACTGATGCGGTGCGGCGGCGCCCATTGTTCGCCCGCCCAGGCCGCCACACACGCATCGTCGCGATTGACGACCATCGTCCGGCAGCCCGTAAATATGCGGGCCTTGGCCGCTGCATAAGCGGCCATGTCGGCATAGCGGTCGAGATGATCTTCGCTGATGTTGAGCACCGTCGCTGCCACGGCATTCAGCGAACGGGTCGTTTCCAGCTGGAAGCTCGATAATTCAAGTACCCAGACTTCCGGCAACGCACCATCAGCCAGCGCCTGCATCAGCGCATCGAGCGCCGAAGGCGAAATATTGCCGCAAGCAACGGCCGGCACGCCGGCTGCCGAAAGCAAATGCGCTGTCAGCGCCGTCGTCGTCGTCTTGCCGTTGCTGCCGGTAATGGCGATGATCTTTGCATGCGGCGCATATTTGCGCACGCCCCAGGCAAACAGTTCGATTTCGGAGATGAGCGGCAAACCGCCAGCCACGGCAGCGGCAACTGCGTGCGTCTGTGCCGGCACGCCGGGAGAAATCGCCAGCAGATCAACCTCCGCAAACGCCGCTTCAGGAAAACCGCCGAAAAACAGTTCGGCGTCCGGAACGGATGCGCGCAGTGCATCTGCATTCGGCGGCGCAGCACGGCTATCGGCCACGCGAACGCGCGCGCCCTCGCGCGCCAGCCAGCGCGCCATCGCCAGGCCGCTTTCTCCCAGCCCAAGCGTCAGGACGCGTTTCCCCTGCAATGCCTTGTCTGCGGGCATTGTTTCCGGTGTCTCTGGGAACATTTTTTCGGTGCGCATTTCAACGGATCTTCAGCGTGGACAGTCCGATCAGCACCAGGATGATGGTGATGATCCAGAAACGAACGACGACCTGGGTTTCTTTCCAGCCGCCCAGCTCATAGTGGTGATGCAGCGGCGCCATCCGGAAAATGCGCTTGCCGCCCGTCAGCCGGAAATAGAGCACCTGCGCTGCGACCGACAGCGTTTCGGCAACGAAAATACCGCCCATGATCGCCAGCACAATTTCCTGACGGACGATCACGGCCACGGTACCCAGCGCACCGCCCAGCGCCAGCGCGCCTACATCGCCCATAAAAACTTCCGCCGGATAGACGTTGAACCACAAAAATCCCAGTCCCGCACCCGTCAATGCGCCAAGAAAAACGGCCAGCTCGCCTGCGCCGGGGATATACGGCATCAGCAGGTAACGGGCAAAAACGGCATTGCCGGCCACGTAGGCAAAAATCGCCAGCGCCGCCGCGACCATCACCGCCGGCATGATCGCCAGACCATCGAGACCATCGGTCAGATTGACGGCGTTGCTGGTGCCAACAATGACCAGATAAGTAAGAATGACAAAACCAGCGATACCGAGCGGATACGCCACCGTTTTGAAAAACGGCACGATCAGTTGCGTTTGCGCTGGCAGCGTCGAAGTCATCGCCAGATAGAGGGCGACGAGCAGCCCGATCACCGACTGCCAGAAATATTTCCAGCGGCTCGCCAACCCTTTGGGGTCGCGGTAGACGACTTTTTTCCAGTCGTCATACCAGCCGATCGCACCAAAACCCAGCGTCACGATCAGAATCACCCAGATATAGCGATTTGTCAGATCGCCCCAAAGCAGTGTTGTAACGGCGATCGAAATCAGAACCAGCACGCCGCCCATGGTCGGCGTTCCCGATTTGGAAAGATGCGTCTGCGGGCCGTTCTGACGCACGGCTTGGCCGATTTTTTTAGCCGCCAGCCAGCGAATCACCGAGGGCCCGGCGATAAAGGAAATCGTCAGCGCCGTCAGCGCCGCCAGGACCGCGCGCAAGGTGATGTAAGCGAATACATTGAATCCGCTGATGCTTTGCGACAGCCATTGCGCCAGAGCCAACAGCATTATGGTTGCTCTCCTGTCAATTGCGGCTTTGCGGGCTGTTCTGCCTGCTCCGCCCGCTCTGCCCGTTCTACATATCCCGCCGGTTTTTTGGGCGCATCCTTCGGCGGGGTGCCGGTATTTTCTTGAGGCGTTGCCAGCAAGGCTTCGATCACCCGTTCCATGTGCATAAAGTGCGAGCCTTTGACCAGCACGGTCGTTCCGGGCTGCATCTCCTGCCGCAGCGCGGCCACCAAAGATTCCAGCCTGCGAAAATGTTCGCCGCCCGCACCGAAATTGCGCACTGCCAGCAGGCTCGTCTCACCCAGCGCCAGCAGGCGGTCAATCCCCTGGCTCTTGGCGTAGCCGCCTACCTCGTCGTGATACTGGCCGCTCATGTCACCGATTTCGCCCATGTCACCGAGCACCAGAATTCTGCGTCCGGGAATTGCCGCTAGCACATCAATGCCGGCTCGCACGGAATCGGGATTGGCGTTATACGTATCGTCGAGCAGCAACGCGCCATTCGGCCCGGCCAGCCGCTGCAAACGCCCTTTGACGCCGGCGAAAGCCTCCAGACCGGCGCAAATGGCGTCTAGCCCAAGCCCCGCCGCCCATGCCGCCGCCGCCGCGCCCAGTGCATTATGGGCGTTATGGATACCGGGCGCCGCCAAGGCGACCTCCGCCTCACCCGCAGGCGTCGACAAATACAGGCGGGATTCCAGCCCATGCCCCGCATAACGGCCGCGCACACTGGCTGAGGATTCAAAGGCAAAATCGACAATGCGTCGACCAGCTGCCTGCGCACGCCACCGCTCAGCCCACGGATCGTCGGCATTGATCACGGCGACGCCGGACTCATCCAGCTCACCGAAAAGACTGCCTTTTTCGGCAGCGACGTTTTCCAGCGACCCCATGCCGGACAGATGAGCACGCTGTGCATTGGTGACAACCGCCACAGTTGGCCGCGCCAGACGCGCCAGCGCAATAATTTCTCCGGGCCGGTTCATGCCGATTTCGACAACGGCCGCGCGGTGTCGCGCCTCAAGCCGCAGCAGGGTCAGCGGTAGCCCGATATCGTTATTGAAGTTGCCCTGCGTTGCCAGCACGGCATCGCCAAAAGCGGCGCGCAGGATGCTGGCGATCATTTCCTTGGTCGTCGTTTTTCCGTTGCTCCCCGTTACGGCAATCAGCGGCAAGGAAAAACGCGAACGTCGCCAGCCGGCCAGCAAACCCAGCGCCTGCCGCGTATCAGCCACGACGACCAGTGGCAGACCGGGAACATCGACTTTCTGCACGGCGTGTCCGTCGATGACCGCCGCTGCAGCGCCCGCTGCCTGGGCGGCGGCAAGAAAATCATGGCCGTCGAAACGTTCGCCGCGCAAGGCAATAAAAAGCTCGCCCGCGGCAATCTGCCGGCTGTCGCAGGAAACGCCGGTCAACAACCGGTCACGCCCTTCCTCCGCCCGGCCGTCGAGCAGATAACCGCCCATCGCCTGAATAGCTTCCTGCAGGCGCATCGCACTCATGAACGCACCTCCCGGCGTACGGCCAGCGCCGCCCGCACTTCAGCAACATCCGAGAACGGGCGGCGTTCGCCGGCGATTTCCTGATAAGGCTCATGCCCTTTGCCCGCCAGCAGAATGACCTCTGTCGACGACACGGCCAGCACGGTACGACGAATCGCCGCAGCACGATCGACAATGAACTCCGCATCGGGCGCGCCGACGCGAATGGCTTCAACAATCCGTTCCGGATCTTCACTGCGCGGATTGTCGCTGGTGATCACGACACGATCGGCCAGCCGCGCGGCGACTTCACCCATCAAAGGACGCTTACCGGCATCACGGTCACCGCCACAGCCGAAAATGACCGTCAACCCGCCGCCGCGCGCCTCAGCCAGGCCACGCAAGGCGATCAGCGCATTTTCCAGCGCGTCCGGCGTATGTGCGTAATCGACGGCAATCAGCGGATCATCAGCGCCGCCAATTTTTTCCAGCCGCCCCGGCGGCGGCGTCAGCGCATGCAGACGTCCGGCGATTTCGCGCGGCGTCATCCCGGCATCAGCCAGTACAGCCGCCACGGCCAACAGATTTGAAACGTTATAACGCCCCAGTAGGCCAGTCTCGATTTTGGCGCGGCCGTGCGGCCAATCCGGCATGTCATGAATTTCCGGAATGACCAGCCAGAAAGACATGCCTTCGGCGGTTTCCTGAATCGATTCGGCGCGCAGGACATTCGCACAGCTGACGCCCTTGTCGGGTTGGGTGGCATATCCCACCGTCCGGCAAGCCGTTGTTTGTCTAGCGAGTTCGGCGCCAAACGGATCGTCGACGTTGATGACGGCCAGTCGCAGATCCGGCCAGTCGAACAAACGCTTCTTGGCGGCCGCATAGGCTTCCATCGTGCCGTGATAGTCGAGATGGTCGCGTGTCAGATTGGTAAAGATCACCACATCGACATGAGCGCCATCGAGCCGCCCTTCCTCAATACCGATCGAGCTGGCCTCCAGGGCGCAAGCCTGCGCCCCAGCATTGGCAAACCGGCGCAGACAGCGCGCTAACGTCGTCGCTTCCGGCGTCGTCAGCCCGGTTGTTTCCAGCATATTGCGGAATTCCGCGCCCAGTGTGCCGATCGACGCGCAGGGCCGCGGATGCGCCTGCGCCAGCCAGTGGCTAATCGAGGTTTTACCATTGGTGCCAGTCACGGCAATCAACGATAACCGTTCGCTCGGTTGCCCGAAAATGGCATGCGCCAGCGGTCCGCACAGGGCGCGCACACCTTGCGCCGGCAGGTTGGCCAGACGCCATTCCGGCTGCCAGGAGAAGGCATCGCCATCCTCCCACAACACGGCCGCCGCGCCGCGCGCAACAGCATCGGCGATATGCGTGCGGCCATCGGCAGAATCGCCCGGATAGGCCATGAACAGATCGCCCCGCTGAAGCTGACGGCTATCGTCGGTAACGCCCAGCGGATCGGCGCCCTGCGCGCGCAACTGCGTCAGGACATCAGCCGCGGAAAGTGAGGGCGGAACATTCGGCCGACTCATAATGACTCCTTCGCAGGCGAGCTGATATTTTTTCCGCTTCTGCCGGCGACGCGCACCGGCGTATTGGATTTTTCCACTCCAGCCGTCCGCAGCACGGGCTTTTCCGGCGTACCCAGCGGCGCATCGGGCGGGACGCCCAGCGTGCGCAAAGCGCTGCCCATGATGCCGGAAAACACCGGCCCGGCAACATCACCGCCGTAATACCGCCCGGCACCCGGCTCGTCGATCATGACCGCCACTACGAGACGCGGATTGGAAACCGGCGCAAAACCGACGAATGAGGCAATGTATTTTTTGACATATTGCCCGCCCTCGATCTTGTAAGCCGTCCCCGTTTTACCAGCGACGCGGTAACCGGCCACCTGCGCTTTGCGCGCCGTGCCGCCCGACTGAACCGCCATTTCCAGCATGGTGCGCACTGCCCGTGCTGTTTTAGGCGTAAAGATTGACTGGGTGCCTTCCGGCGTCGCATCGACATCTTCGGATTTGGTGAGCGTCAATGGGATCAGCTCACCGTCACGTGCAAATACCGTGTAGGCGCGCGCCATCTGCATTAGCGAAACGGAAATACCGTGCCCATACGACATGGTTGCCTGCTCGACGGGACGCCACTGCTTCCACGGCCGCAGCCGGCCGCTCACTTCGCCCGGAAAACCGAGCTGCGGCGTACGGCCGAAACCGACCGTGTTGAACATTTCCCACATCTGGCGCGGCGAGAGCATGGCGGCAATCTTTGCCGTACCGATATTGGACGATTTCTGGATCACCTGCGCCACCGTCAGGTCGCCATGCGGATGCGCATCAGAAATCGTTGCCGGGCCAATTTTCATGCGGCCGGGCGCGCAATTGATGACCGTATTGAAATTCACCTTGCCGTGATCCATCGCCAGTGCGATGGGGAAAGGCTTCATGACCGAACCGGGTTCATAGGTATCGGTCAGCGCACGATTGCGCAGCTGCGCCCCGGACAGGCGCGCACGGTTGTTTGGGTTATACGTCGGCCAGTTGGCCAGCGCCAGAATTTCGCCCGTGCGGGTATCAATGACGACGGCGCCGCCCGCTTTGGCCTTGTGCTCGGTAACGGCCTGCTTGAGCTGGCTGTAAGCGAGATACTGAATTTTCGAATCAAGCGCCAGACGGATATCGCTGCCATCCTGAGGGGGTTTGATCGAACCCACGTCTTCAATGATCTGACCTCGCCGGTCACGGATCACGCTACGGCTGCCCGCACGACCGATCAGCTGATCCTGAAAAGCCAGTTCGACGCCCTCCAGCCCTTTGTCATCGACGCCGGTAAAACCGACGATATGCGCCGTCATTTCACCGGCCGGGTAGTAGCGCCGATATTCCTGATCCTGCCCGATGCCCGGCAGCCCTAGCGCCGCGACGCGCTCACCGATTTCCGGCGGCAGCTGCCGCTGCAGGAAGACGAAAGATTTTTCACTCGCCAACTTCTTCTTCAGATCAGCGGGCTTCATTTCCAGCAGCGAGGCTAGCTGCTTCGTCTGCTGCGGTGACAACTTCGCTTCCGCCGGCACCGCCCAGATAGATTTCATCGGCGTTGAGATGGCGAGAATGTCGCCGTTACGGTCGGCGATGCGGCCGCGCAATGCATTGATTTGCAGATCACGACGGTAGCGCGATTCACCTTTCCCCTGCAAAAACTCATCATTCAGCATTTGCAGATAGAAAGCGCGCACAATCAACACGCCAAAGCCAAACAAAATCAACAGGCCGATCAGCCGCGAACGCCAGGCCGGCAGGCGCAGCTTAAGCACCGGACTTTCGGCGAATCGATGCGCACGCGGACTAAAACGCATCATCTTGCAACACCCCCTGTCGATGCCGTCAGCACCCTACCGGCTTCCGGTGTGTGCATCTTCAGTTTTTCCCGGGCAATTTTTTCAATGCGCGGCGACGTCGCCCAGGTCGATAACTCGAGCTGCAACTGGTCAAATTCAACATCCAGTTTTTCAGCGTGCCGCTGTTCGGCCTCCAGCGCCTGAAAAAGTTTGCGCGCCTTGTGCTGCGAGGTCACGATACCCAGCGCGCAAAATACGGCGGCCAGCAGCAGAAACATATTAATGCGGATCATCAAGCGGCCTCCGCTATCGTCAGATCACCCAGTCGTTCCGCCACCCGCATCACGGCACTGCGCGCACGTGGGTTGGCGGCAACTTCAGCCGCACCCGCACGCACCGGCTTACCGACCAGGCGCAAACACGGTTTCGGCAATTCAACCGCCCGCAGCGGCAGATGCTTCGGCAGCCTGTCCGCCGACGATTGCTCGCGCATGAAACGCTTGACGATGCGATCTTCGAGTGAATGAAAACTGATCACGACCAGCCGGCCGCCATGCCTAAGCGCATTCACGGCCTGCGGCAGTACTAGCGCGAGCTGATCGAGTTCCCGATTGACGTGAATCCGTAGAGCCTGAAAGGTCCGCGTCGCCGGATCCTGGCCGGGCTCACGGGTCCGCACGGCCGCGCGTACCAGCGCGGCGAGCTGGCCGGTGGTTGCAAGCGGCTGCTCGCGCCGAGCAGCCACAATCTTCTTTGCAATCTGGAAAGCAAACCGTTCTTCGCCATAATTTCTGATGACCTCCGTAATTTCCCTGATATCGGCGCTTGCCAGAAATGCCGCAGCCGTTTCACCCTGAGTCGTATCCATACGCATGTCGAGCGGCGCGTCGAAACGAAAACTAAAACCGCGCGATCCATCATCAATTTGTGGTGAGGACACGCCCACGTCGAGCAGCACGCCATCCACCGCAGCGATGCCCGCATCCCGCAACGCTTTGGACAAATCGCCAAAATTGCAATGCCGCACCGTCAGACGGACATCCTGAATAGCCTTTGCCGCCACCACCGCCTGCGGATCACGGTCGAACGCCAGCAGACGGCCGCCGTCACTCAGACGTTCGAGAATCGCCCGGCTATGACCGCCACGACCAAACGTACCATCGACATAAATTCCGCAAGGTTTCACTGCCAATGCCTCGACGGCTTCTTTCAACAGAACTGTTTGATGCATCAAGCGTTCGCTCACAGCGCCAAGCCTTCCAGATCGGAAGGCAAAGTCTGATCGCCGATGCCCGTAAAGACTTCCATCTGCCGCTGCCAGTTGGCATCCGACCAGATTTCAAAATGCGTTCCCTGCCCAACCAGCCAAACCTGTTTTTCCAGCTGAGCGAACTGACGCAACTCCGGTGCAACCAGCAACCTTCCGGCCGCATCAACGCCCTCGTCGCGCGCATTACCGACAAGCAAACGCTTGATTGCTGCCGATTGTGGATTGAGGCTCGAGGCCGCCAGCACTTTGTCACGAATCGGCGCCCAAGCCGGCTCGGGATACAGCAAGAGACAACGATGCGGATGCGCGGTCAGCACCACGTGCCCCCCCGAAGCCGCGGCGAGCGGCTCCCGATGGCGCGCCGGAATGGCTAACCGACCTTTGGCATCGAGATTGAGCGCAGTTGCACCCTGAAACATCGAATCTGACCTCTTGCGAAAAATTAGAGAAAGATTTTCCACTTCTCACCACTTTCTCCCACTTTAAGGCAAAGATTAAAGCAATGCAAGCGTTTTTCCGGATTTTTTCAATCCGTACAATGACTTACACAGGTTTTAAATAAATTTTGTAAAAAATTTTTCCTTAAAAAACAATGGGAAAAATTTATAACTTAAAGTCGTTTATTACGAATAGCCAGCAGCAAACGGATCTGAGCAGGATTTGTGCTCTCAAAGCGCGCGCATACATACATGCCGCTTTTGCCGCAGCGCCTACCGGCTCTTTGTTTATAAGGGTTTTAGAAAAGACGCCCTGGAGTCCTTGTATTTAAGGCATCTCCGGGCGCCCAGCCCGCCAGCCCTTTATTGATAAGGACTTCAGAGGCGCCTACCCGGAGCTCCTCTATCCATGCGGGTTTTGAAAGTGCATGCCCGCAAACGCCCTATCCACGCGGAATTCAGAGGGTTAATCGGGCACGGTGTTCCAGTTTATGTTTTTTGATGCCGTGAGGCCCTTGTATTTAGGGGGCTTCCGAGCATTTTATGTTTTCTGCCTCATTCACGCAGATCTCAGAGGAGTGCCCTGAAAGCTTAATAGCGGCTTGACTTTGCCAAAAGACAAGACAGCAAAGCGCTATGTTTTAGGCGGCGCAGAAAGGATGCCCGCAAACCCGCGTAAACAGTGAATCTCAGAGCACCTCGCCTGAAGCCCTTTATTTATAAAGGATCCAGAGGTGGGCCGGGAAACGCCCTGTTTACGCGGACTCCAGCGCTGCCTTTCGGCAAACACCCTTTCCGGCGGCGAAGCCCAGCGCGTCAAACTCGCCCCCGAACTCTCCAAACGCGACACCGGCAAAACGCTCTATATCCTCGACGAACCCACCACCGGCCTGCACTTCGCCAATATTGCCCTGCTGCAGGAAGTCATAGGCCGTCTGAAAGGAAAAGGCAACTCGATTGTGATTATTGAACATAATCTGGACGTGATTAAAACTGCGGATTAGATTGTGGACTTGGGACCGGAAGGCGGCAATGGCGGGGGTAGGATTATTGCGGAAGGCAGTCCCGAGCAGGTGGCGAAGTTTAAGGGGAGTTATACTGGGAAGTATTTGAAGGTGGTTTTGAAGTAAATAAATTTGATTAAATAAAGGAAAAAATATGGCAAAGAAAACCGTCAATTTTCATTTCTATGAAATTTCACGTATGAATCCAAACGGAGATTCTTTTGAAGATGGGATACAAAAACTATATTCTATTCAACAACTGAATCAACGGTGTATCATAATTAAACACCAAAAATATCGTCTAGAAAAAATTACTTTCAATCCGGCAACAAATGGAGTTCCTTCTTATTGGGAATTAGATTTTCTGAAATTTAGATTGGATGGTCCTGGCCTTGCAGAGCTGGATAAACCAACAGGAGATGCAAAAAATAGCTCTAATCAATTTTTTAACGAGGAATGTTGTGCTTTATTTTTCCCTAATAATGGCCAACCATTCATAGTTATACAATACAACCATATAGGTATGAGAGCCGCAGCAATTGCTGAGTATGTTTCTTATTTTACAAATAATCAGTTTGAATTCCGTTTAGGTGTTAAGAAAGACGCTCTAAACAGAATTAAAAAAATGAATATTTTTACTCAAGTTCATTTGGATATTGTTGAGGTTGGGGCAAAAAACATACAGGCTCAAAGTCAAGCTGGAAAAAGCTTCATCTCTGGTATTAGATCATGTGCACAAGCAGCACAAGGGTATCGTGGAATAATTGAATTTAAGGGCAAGAAAGCTCCAACAGATAGACTTAATTTTAATCAACAATCCATCGATGAAATCATTGAATTTGCCAAAGATCCAGCCAATGATATTAAAGAATTACTTATATCAGGCGTTGAAAATGAAGATGATAAAATTGATCAAGTTTATTTTTTCAAGGAAAAGATAGAATATTTATCCAGGTTGAATATTAATTTGCTATCAGGAAGAATTGATTTCCAAGAACGTATTAAAGCAGCTCTTTCAGCCTATCATGATTGGCGACATCATGAGTATTGCTAAAGGATTATAAAATGATTATCAATGGGAAATTTTTAGAAGCAGGTATGCCATTATTTCTTTCCATTATAGCTGCAATACTATTCTTCCAATGGCCATTGGTACAATTTAATAAAGAAATGTTACAGGCAATTTCGACTCTTAGTGCAATGTTTGTTGGTTTTTCAGGCACAATATTGGCTTTATTAACAGCCTTAAATAGTGAGTTATTAAATAAGCTAAGAAAATCGGACTATCTTCAACATATTACAAGATTAATTCTTGAAAATGTTGTTTCTTCTGTATTTTCAGCACTAATCTCAATTGTTGCATTATCTATTTCTTTTGGAAGCTTTTGGAATTCAATATTGATTGCACTACTAATTCATTGCGTTCTATCGTTTGTCAGAAATATTGTAGTTGTATTTTTGTTGATTAATGCCGATCCAAATATGCTTTAAACTAAACAAGCCGTAACCTGCATAGCCACCCACCGCGTGCGTGGCTGCGCCACACACCCTACCTGTAAATCACACGAAACCCCAAAACCAACGCGTAGGGTGTGTGCGGTACGCAAGCACGCGGTTATTTGATTGACGGTTTGCCGTTCCAAACTTTAACTCCGCTGAAACTAACGCTTTCAGACGGCATCGGAGGCCGTCTGGAAAATCGGCAGCCTCAAATATAGACACAGCCCCATCAATCTAAAGGCTACCTGAAAGCGTGAGCTTCAACGAAGTTAAAACGAACGAAGTGAGTTTCTGCGAAGCTAAAATCATCCGCTCCAATAAGCAGAAATATTTTTCAGGTAGCCTTTTATATCCGGCGGCTCAAAATCCCGCCCATCTCTTTTATTCCGCGCCAAACAACGCCGCCTTGCCTTCCGCGCCGGAAACATCCAGCACTTCAATTCCTGCCCCGTCCAACACCGCCTGCGTCAGCATGGCCACGCTGCCGGAGGGGCCGATTTCCAAAATCCGCCGTACGCCCAGCGCGGCCATGCTGCGGCATTCTGCCACCCAGTTCACCGGATCCATCAGGATATTGTGCGCGATGCCGCGCGCCTGTTCCGCATCCAAACCGCAGGCTGCCGCCCATTCGGCCACTTGCGCCACGGCGGGCAGCATGGCGGGGTGGAAGCCGACTTCCACGTCCAGCCACCACAGCAGGTTTTCAGGCGTTTGGCCGTTTGCGTCTTTGACCGTGTCCGACAACACGCCGCACACGCGCGCCACCGATTCGGGCCTGCCGCTGACGACAAATCCGTCCGCGCTGTTCTGCAAGCCGATACACGGGCGGTCTGCCGGATAGGTAAGCACGGAGTGCTCTAATCCCCTTAGCCGCAGGCGCGGGGCGGCTTGGCGGAAACAAGGGCTTGATTATCCGAGCGTGAACGAGTTATCAAGCCCGTCGACAAGCTGCACGCAACAAGGGAAGTCTGCGTTTAGGGTCGCATTTACTCGCTTCGCTCGCACTTCGTGCCGTTGCTAAAGCAACGTTCAAAACCCTTCGGATTTTGCTTTGCTGACTTTCTTTGGCGAGATAAAGAAAGAAGGTAGGAAAGTCAGCAGGGCGCGCTGCCGCTCAGCGCTACAGACTTAAAAGAAGTTGCACGGTTGGAATCAGCGCGCAGGCTGTGGCGATTCTTGTTTTTTTAGTTTCGGAGCACTTGCCCTGAACTCCTTTACCCACAGTTATTACAGAAGGGCTGCCCGCTAGCCCGCGTATTTAGGTCATTTCAGAGAAGAGCGCCCGCAAGTCCTTTATTTGCGGGCATTTCTAAGGAAATGCTCTGGAGCCCTTGTAAACGGGGTATCTCCGGGTACCTTGCCCCGAAACCATTACAAACAGACCAGAAAACATAAAATGTGCTGAAACGCCCTAAATACATGGGCTTCAGCGCATCACAAAACATAAACCGTAACACTGTGCCCGACCAGCTCTCTCAAACCTGTGTAGATAGGGCATCTTCGGGCTCACTGCCCGCTAGCCCGCGTATTTAGGGCATTTCAGAGTAGGCGCTTCCGGAACCCTTATAAACGGGGCATCTTCGAGCGCCTGCCCGGAGGTCTTTTATTTACCTAAATTTCCAAATGGGTGCCCTGAAGCCCTTTATTGATAAGGGTTTCAGAGGCACCCGCCCGAAAATGCACTATCCACGCGGGTTCCAGCGGTATCTGTCAGCAATTACTTTGCCGGTCGTTGGCGTCGTGCAGTTCTGCGCCGGCGGCAGGCCGGCCTGCATGTAATGAAAACGGCAGGCTCGGGGCCTGCCGTCATTTTTTGCCGTTATTTTTCTGCACACCTTTCGGGGCGCGGCGCGGCCCGTTCAGGCGGCTGCGGGCGCGCGGGCGCTCAATCCGGTTTAATGCCAGCGCGTTCGATCACACCCTTCCAGGCGGCCGTTTCATTTTTGATCAGCGTTGCAAATTGCTCAGGCGATCCGCCAGCGACTTCTGCGCCGGCCACCAACAGCTTTTGTTTCACCTCGGGCAAAGCCAGAATCTTTTCGATCGCCGTATTCAACTGCGTCACGACGGTCTTGGGCGTGGAGGCCGGCACAAAAAAGCCATTCCATGTCGTCGCATCAAACTCCGGATACCCCTGCTCGGCCACCGTAGGCAAATCGGGCAAAACGGCGGAGCGTTTGGCATTCGATACCGCCAGCAGCCTGACCTTGCCGTCGCGCAAGAGCGGTTGCACATTGGACAGCGCGGCAAACAGCACCTTGACGTCACCGCGTCCCAAGGCCAGGGCCGCCGCCGGACCGCCGTTGAAAGGGATATGCAGCATGGACATTCCGCTCTTCATCTTGAGCAACTCCATCGCCAGATGTGACAGCGAACCGTTACCGACAGAGGCATAATCGATCTTGTCCGGCTGACTCTTGGCCAGCGCCACCAACTCGCCCACCGAATTGACCTTAAGATCGGTACGCACTGCCAGCACATTGGGCTGTGTCACCGCCAGAATGACGGGCAGGAGATCGCGCTGCGGCGCGTACGGCAACTTTGAAAACAGCGAGGGGGCCACGGTAATCGGGCCGTTATAGGCCAGCAGCAGGGTGTGCCCGTCCCGCGCCTTGACCACGGCGTCCGTCGCGATGGTGCCGCCTGCGCCGGCCTTATTGTCGACGATGACCGTCTGCCCCAATTCACCGCCCAGCTTATCGGCAACCAGCCGCGCCACGATATCGACTGAACTGCCCGCCGGCGCAGAAACAACAAGGCGCACCGTCTGCGTCGGCCAGGCATTCTGCGCATGAGCGCCCATCGACATCGAAACCACGGCCAGCAACGCCATCAGTCGCCGCCCCCAAAGTCCCCCACACCGCAAACAAATATTCCGCATAGTTTTCGCCCTATCCACACATTAGAAATGCAACAAAAACGGCAAATCGCAACGCCGGCAAAACTCCCCGCCGCGCACCGCCTCGCCGGAAAAAAGGAAGCCGGCCGATAAGCCGGGTTCTGTCGTGGGCAACCATTCCTCTAGGTACGCCGTTACCGACGCACTCAAGCGGCCTACCCGGAAGCGACGCGAGCCACGTCCATGCTTCCCTATTTGGCCTTGCTTCGGATGGGGTTTGCCGTGCCGTCCGTGTTACCACGTCCGCGGTGAGCTTTTACCTCGCCGTTTCACCCTTGCCTGTGCCGAAACAGCGATCGCACATGGCGATGCCCATTCGGCCATCGGCGGTCTGCTCTCTGTTGCACTTTCCGTCGCCTTGGGTCTTTCGACTTGCTGCGCCCGGCCGTTAGCCGGCATCCCGCTCTGTGAAGCCCGGACTTTCCTCTCCGCGCCGCAGCGCGCAGCGGTTGCCTGGCCGACTTCCCGACGGAATTATACGGTAGCGCGTCACCGGGCAGGCGTTTTGTTTTACCAGCAGGCACCCCGGAGGCCCGTGTAAACAGGGCGTTTCCAGGCGCCTCCCCGGAAACCCGCGTGGATAGAAAATCTCCGGGCGGGTGCTCTGAAGTCCTTTATCCGCGCGGGTTTCGGAACATCTCCCCGACAGGGAGAGAATTGGAAAAATTCGGGAGGCGGAAGCGCAGGCGCATCTCCAAAAATAGGTGACCGGAAGCCCGCGTATTTAGGGCATCTCCGGAGGGGATGCTCTGAAGCCCTTATAAATAGGGCGTTTTAGAGGCAACTGCCCGAAAACGCCCTATCCATAAGGGCTCCCGGGCAGCCATCCGGTCTGCCAGGTATTAATTGCCAGCCGAGTTGCCGGTTTGATCGCCCACCGCATCGTCAGCCCTGTCGTCGGCCTTATCGGCGTCGGCTTTATCGTCATCCGCGCGCGGGCGCGCTGCTTCATGATCGCCGGCTGTGCCTCCCAGCGCCAGATGCAGCGCAAGGCTGCGGCTGAGCTGCTGGTAGCGGTTGGTGAGCAGGCTTTCCTCCACATTACGTGTCGCATTTTGTTTTTCGAGGTAGCTCTGCAAATCGACGGCGCCTGCCTGGTAGCGGGCCAGGGTGAGATTTTCGATTTCCCGCGCCTGTGCGAAACGCTGTTGTAGGTGAACCGCGTCGGTTTGCGCCAGACCCAGTCCCAGCAGGGCTGTCTGCGCTTCACCCAGCGCCTTGTAGAGCGTCTGGCGGAAATTCGCCAAGGCCTGTTGATAGCCCACTTCGGCCTCTTTTCGGGCGATCTCCTTGCGGTGGTAGTTCAGGAAAGGCAGGGCAATGGCCGCGGTCAACGCCCCCACAGGGTTTTCAAAAATTTTCCGCAGACGCTCGGCGCTGGAACCCAGGCTGGCGCCGAGGTTGAGTTCCGGGTAAAAGTCACGCTCGGCGATGGCAATATTGCCCAGGTTCTGTTGCAGACGGTACTGCGCGGCACGCAGATCGGGGCGTTGCGCCAAAAGGCGCGCCGGCACGGACACATCGACGGCGGGCAATTTGAAATCAGCGAGCGTTTCCTGCACCTTCGGCAACGGTCTGGGCGCACTGCCGAGCAGGATAGACAGGGCGACTTCATGCTGCTGGCGCTGGTTTTCAAGGTTGTCGCGGCTGCTTTCCAGAATGCTCAGATTCTGCTCGGCCTCGGCCACGTCGAGGCGGGAAGCGCCGCCGGCCTCGTATCTGGCGCGGGTGATTGCGAGAATCTGTCCGGCATAGCCAAGATAGGCGCGATTCAGGGTCAGTTGGTCGGCCACGTAGACCAGGTCGAGGTAGCGGGCAATGACGTCGCCGATGAGTGAAAGGCGCGTGGCAAGCAGGTCTTCGGCGCTGGCTTCCTGGCCCCAGCGGGCATTATCCTGCGCCAGCCACAGTTTGCCCCACAGATCGACCTGATAGCTGATGCCCAGACTGGCGCTGTAGTTATAGGTCGTGCGCTGCGTGTCGTCATCGAGCTTGCGGCTGAAATTGGCCGAAGCCGTACCGTTGTAGCTGGGCAAGCGATCTTGCAGGGCATTGTCTACGGCCAGGCGGGATTTACGCCAGGCAAATCCCGCGGCGGCCAGGCTCTGGTTTTTCGCCAGCGCGTGCTCAACAAGGCGGTTGAGTTCAACGCTGCCATAGTCCCGCCACCATTGGCTCGATCCTGCCTGGCTTTGGATGGCCGAGTGAAACATCCATGTGGTCGGGATGTCAGTCGTCGTCTCGATGTCACGCCGCAAATCCCCCGGCGGCTGCATGGCACAGCCGGCCAGAAACAGAACGATGGGCAGAAACCTGGCGCTGACATTCATGGCAAATCCCCAATCCGCGCCGCTTCCGGCCATTTCGACGTTATGATTTTCCCTGTCATTTTCCTGTCACCACGCATGCGCTTACTCCCGGCTGAGCGCCTCGACCGGATCGAGACGGGCCGCATTGCGCGCCGGTAAAAAGCCAAAAATCATGCCGATGCCGCTGGCACATAAAAAGGCGGCAACAATGGAAGCGGCGGAATAAATCAACTTGAACTCTGTACTGGCCTTATTGAGTACCCAGCCAAGCCCATAGGCCAGGCCGATGCCAAACACGCCGCCGAGCAGGCAGAGCATGAGCGCTTCGACCAGAAACTGCATCATGATGTCGCCCTGCCGTGCGCCGATGGCCATGCGGATGCCGATTTCGCGCGTGCGTTCTGTCACTGAAACCAGCATGATGTTCATCACGCCGATGCCGCCAACAACGAGCGCAATGGCGGCAATCGTGGAAATGAGCAGCGTCAGGACCTGGGTCGTCTGGGTAATGGCTTTGCGCAGGCTGTCGCTGTTGAACAACGTAAAGTCCTTGCTGCCATGACGCCGCGTCAAAATACGGGTAATGGCATCTTCAGCCACCGCCGTGTCGATACCATCACTGATGCGCAATGTGATGCTGGAAACGTAGGTGCGCCCCAGCAGGCGGTTCATCGTCGACGTATAGGGCATAAAGACATTAATGTTGTTGCTGTTGCTCAGATGCGCTTGTTTTTCAGTGTTGGCAACGCCGACGATCCGCACCGGCACATTGTTAAGCAGGACGATTTTGCCTAGCGCGCTTTCCTCGCCAAACAGGTTTTTTTCGCCAGCCTGGTCGAGGATGGCAACAGCGGCATAATCATCCACATCCTGTTTGCTGAAAACGCGCCCGCTCAACATGGGGATGTTCTGCACCTGAAAATATTGCTCGCCGACGCCAGTCAGCTGGCCGGTCAAATCTTTACCGGCATAGCGTACCGTGGGGCTGGCGTTAACCGTAGGCGTCGCGCTGTCGATGAAATTTTGCTGGGCGAGAATCTCAGCATCCGCCGGAACGAGGGTGCGGATGCGCGCAGAACGGCGATCACCAAAAGACCCCGGGAAAACCTGAATCGTATTGGAACCCAGATCGCTGATGTTCTCCAGCACTTGCTGTTGCGCCCCCTGGCCCAGCGCCACCACGCTTACCACGGAAGCAATGCCGATGATAATGCCGAGCATGGTCAGAAAGGCACGCAGCTTGTGCCCGCGGATGGCGCGCCAGGCCATACTCACGGCGGAAAGCAGGCGGCCGGCGCCAAACCGGCTGCCCTGCAGCTGCAAGGCAGGGGCTTGGCGGCGCGCATGGTGCGGCGACGGCGACCGACGATGGTCGCTGATGATCTCGCCATCATGGATTTCAATGATCCGTTCGGCATGTGCGGCAATATCGCGGTCATGCGTGACGAGAATAATGGTATGGCCTTCATCATGCAGTTCGCCCAGGATCCGCATCACGTCCTCGCCGCTGCGGCTGTCCAGCGCGCCCGTCGGTTCGTCGGCGAAAATAATCTGTCCGCCATTCATCAGTGCGCGGGCAATGGAAACCCGCTGCTGCTGGCCGCCGGAAAGCTGGTTGGGTTTATGTTCCAGACGATCTGCCAGCCCCAGGCGGGAAAGCAGCATTTTGGCGCGCGCGCTGCGCGCTTCGGCGCCGATGCCCGCATAAACGCTGGGAATGGCGACATTTTCCCAGGCATTCAGGTCACTGAGCAGGTGATAGCGCTGGAAAATGAAGCCGATATTTTCCCGGCGCAGTCTGGCGCGCGCCGCCGGGTCGATATCGGCCGTATTCTGACCGTTGATGAGGTATTCGCCTTCACTGGGGCGATCCAGGCAACCCAGGATATTCATCAGGGTCGATTTGCCTGAGCCGGACTGGCCGATGATGGCGACCATTTCCCCCGCCTCGATATCGAGATTAATATTTCTGAGAACGGTAATATCCTGATCGCCGCTGGGGAAACGCCGGAAAAGGCCACGGACGCGGATGAGCGGTGACGCCATCAGAACGGGCCTCCCGGGCCGCCCGGACCGCCAACGATCAGGCTGCCCGCACCGCTCACGGCCGTGCTAACGACGACTTCCTCACCCTCGTTCAGACCTTCGAGAATTTCCACATTGACGCCGTCTTCCAGGCCGGTTTTCACGGGCTGCGTGCGGGTTTTGCCATGCTCCGCCACCAGGACTTCTTCCCCCTTCCCTTCCTTGCGCGCTTGCAATGCCGTCATCGGCACGATCAGGACATTCTTCGCCTCGCCGACGGTAATGACCATATTGGCGGTCATCCCGATACGCAGCTTGCCTTCCGGGTTGGGCACATCCATTTTTCCGTAATAGTAAACAGCTGTCTCCGTATTAGAAGAAGTCGTCGCTGCAGAAGTCGCCGTCGTGCTGTTTGACGTGGCAAGAGGCGCCGGGTCGATCGATTCGAGAACGCCCTCATAACGTTTTTTATCGGCGCCGAGCAGGGTGAAATAGGCAGCCATGCCGGGCTTGAGTTCGCTGACATCCGCCTCGGCGATTTCCGCCTTCACCGTCATGGTGTCCGTCTGTGCAATGGTGACCAGCGTCGGGCTGTCCTGCACGGCGTTGACCGTCTGCCCCTTTTCGACCGCGACGGAAACGACCACGCCATCCATGGGTGCGGTCACACGCGTATAGCCGAGCGTTACGCCGGCATTGTCCAGGCTCAGCTGGCTTTTCTGGATATCCGCGCGCGCCTGGGCCACCGCGCTTTTTGCCGACTTCAGCGCGGCAATGGCCGACTCCAACGTCTCGCGCGCCGCCGCGCCCTTGTCAACCAGCGTTTTTTGTCGATCGTGACGCTGCCGCGCCTCCTCCAGCTTGGCCTGAGCGGTCAGTAGCGCCGCCTTGCTCGACGCCAGCTCTGCCGCCGCGCTGTCGCGCGCATTTTGCTGCGTGCTGGCATCGATATCGGCAATCGGGTCGCCCGCCTTGACGCGATCGCCGATATTGACGTAAAGCGCACTGATTTTTCCCGAGACCTGCGCACCGACCTTGACCGACTTGAACGCCTGTAGCGCACCGCTGGCAAGGACGGAACGGGTAATGTCGCCACGGCTGACGACGGCGGTAATGTGCTTGGGTGTTTCACTGGCGGATTTTCTGGCGGCATACCAGGCGTAAGCGCCGTACCCGGCAACAAGCAGCAATACGACCAGCGCAACGCGCACGCCGCGCCCGAACTTGCTAAAAATAACGCGATGGATTCTACTGAGCCCACTGCCGCCGCCACCGCCATTTTTCTGGTTTTTCTCGTCTGCTTTTTCGTTTGCCTTGTCGTCTGTCTTTTCGCTCATGAAACACTATCCCTCTACCGTTTTTATGCCATTTGATCGACGGGCAATTATAGAGGTGGACAATACGGAAAATATTGCGGCATATTGATAATGAATTACGAATTGTTAAATGGCGTTAAATGACACCCGCCTCCAGGGATGCGCCGTAGCCGGCTTTCAGGGCAACAGGGCGAACACGCGGGCGGCACCGGTTTGCGCCCACAAACCGGTAGCCGTTGATTCCGCCAGGTTACTCCGCCAGTCGCCAGTGCACCGCCTCACCGGCGCGCAGGGGAACGAGTTTTTCCTCGCAACCGTAAGCCAGTTCCACCGGCATCTGCCATTCGGCGCGCTCTAGCGTAATCCGCTCGGTATTACGCGGCAGCCGGTAAAAATCCGGGCCATTAAAGCTGGCAAACGCCTCCAGCCGATCGAGCGCGCCCGCGGCCTCAAAGGCCTCCGCATACAGCGCGATCGCCGCCAGCGCTGTATAACACCCGGCGCAGCCGCAGGCCGCCTCCTTGGTGTGACGGGCATGCGGCGCGGAATCGGTGCCAAGAAAAAATTTCCGGCTGCCGGAAGTCGCCGCCTTCACCAGCGCCGCGCGGTGCCGTTCGCGCTTGAGCACGGGCAGGCAGTAATAGTGCGGCCGCACGCCGCCGAGAAAAATGGCATTGCGGTTATACAGCAGATGATGGGCGGTGATCGTCGCGGCTACATTGTCTGCCGCCGCTTCGACAAACTCGGCGGCCTCCTGGGTCGTAATGTGCTCAAAGACCACGCGCAACCCCGGGCGACGGCGGAGCAGCGGTTGCAGCACCCGCTCGATAAATACTTTTTCGCGGTCGAATAGGTCGATCGCCGAATCAGTCACTTCACCGTGCATCAGCAGCGGCATACCAATTTTTTCCATCTCGGCCAGCGCCGCATCGCATTTGGCGAGGTCGGTGACACCGGCGTCGGAATTGGTCGTCGCCCCGGCCGGATACAACTTGACGGCATGCACGAAACCGCTGTCGGCGGCCTTGCGGATTTCATCCGCCGACGTGTTGTCCGTCAGGTACAGCGTCATCAGCGGCAAGAACCCGCTGCCTGACGGCAGGGCGACCAGGATACGCTGACGGTAAGCCGCCGCCGCATCGACCGTCGTCACCGGCGGCTTCAGGTTGGGCATGATGATGGCACGGGCAAACTGGCGCGCACTATGCGGCAACACGGCTTTCAGCGCCTCACCATCACGCAGGTGCAGATGCCAGTCGTCAGGTCGGGTCAGTGTGATTTGCATGGCTTGAGGGTCCTTTCAGTGTGGATAGAAATCACCGGCCATCCGGCCTGCCGGATTCGGTTTTGGATTCGATCGGCGAGTCCCTGGCTTCCGCCATCGACAATGCCAGGCCGTACAGCGTTTTCCTGCCCGCACCGGTGATCGCGCGCGCCAGATCGACGGCCTGCCTGACCGGCAGCCCATCAGCCAGCAGCACACGCAGCACGCGAGCGCCTTCATCATCGGAGCCGTCACTGGCGGGAGCGCCGGAAACGATCAGGACGAACTCGCCCCGCTGCCGGTCAGGGTCGGCCTCCAGCCAGGCCAGGCCATCTGCCAGCGGGCCGACATGGATTGTCTCGAACACCTTGGTCAGTTCGCGGGCGATCACCAACGTCCGCTGGCCGCACAACGCCTGCGCCAGGGCGGCGACCGACGCGAGAATGCGATGCGGCGCCTCATAAAATACCAGCGTGAACGGCAAGCCGGCGAGATCGCGTAACGCGCGCTCGCGCTGCGCCGCTTTGGCCGGCAAAAATCCATAGAACAGAAAATGCGGCGCCTCTATCCCCGCCGCAGACAACGCCGTAACCGCCGCGCACGCGCCCGGCAGCGGCACCACACGAAACCCTGCGGCGCGCACACGCGCCACCAGCCGGGCGCCGGGGTCGGAAACTGCGGGCGTCCCCGCATCCGTCACCAAAGCCACCGATTCGCCCGCCGCCAGACGGACGATGATCTGCTGCGCCGCGGCTTCCTCGTTGTGCTCGTGTGCCGCCAGCAAATGGGCGTTCACGCCGAAATGCCGGAGCAACGGCGCACTGTGCCGCGTATCCTCGGCCGCCACCCACGGCACATTGCGCAGCACCTCGATGGCGCGCTGCGTCATGTCCCCAAGATTCCCCAGCGGGGTCGGGACTACATATAATGCGGGCGAATTTTCCGTCATGACCATATTCGTTGTTCGCAGCCCCCGTGCAATGCGCGATAACAATAGCACCAATCCCACACCCCGCGACACTGCGGCCGAGAAGGCCACCGATAAAGGTCGGCGCGCCGAACAGGCTGCCGCCGTATTCCTTGCCCGCCAAGGCTTGCGCGTCATCGCGCGCAATTATCACTGCCGCGGCGGAGAAATCGATCTCATCTGCCGTGACGGCGACGCGCTGGTATTCGTCGAAGTCCGCCAGCGCCAAAGCCGCCGTTTCGGCGGCGCTGCCGCCAGCATCACACCCGCCAAGCAGCGGCGCATCCTTCTCGCCGCCCGCCACTACCTGGCCAGTGAAAAGCGTTCCGACGCCGCATGCCGCATCGATTGCGTACTGATCGACGGCGAAAACATCGACTGGGTACGCAACGCATTTGATGCCGCGACTGACTAACAGAAGACGTTAATCCCCATCGGATTAACATTTATGCCGGGAAGAGAAGTTTGTGCGTCGCCCCACTAATGCGGCGTCAATTGGCGAAGACGCCCCGGACACCATGACCTAAGCGATTTTTTCATGCCAGCCGGTGGCGCCCGAACTCCCCGCACAATACAACGCACAAGGCAACATTCTCTGCCGGATGTCGGCGAGGCTCTGGACAGAAGGCTCACTGCCCACACGCCTGGAAAATCAAGTACAGGGACAGGGCGGGAGACGAAGTACGTGGGCGCGAATTTTATTTATTCATATACTGACAAGCGCTACGGCATTCAGCAATGCAGCCTGCTGACTTCGCCATACCATGTCCGAATGCCGCTAACGCTTGGGTTACGGAAAAATGCTTACCGGCTTGTTCAAGACAGCCGTTAAAAATTTTCCAGAGTGGCGTGCGGTTTCGCATACAATGCCGCTTTTGCGCTTTACTTCCGCAGCAAAATTGACAGAAAGACACGAAGATTTTTAGTTTTGCCGTCCGCCGGATGGCGATTTTTTCAGGAAGAAAACATATGAAACTGCTCAGCAAAATACTGCTTCCATTGGGTCTGGCCGCTGTATTCGCCGGCGTCGCCAGCGCACAGCAGAAGGAACTTACGGTCGGGTCGAGCGCAACCTATCGGCCCTTTGCCTATGAAAGCCCAAGCAAGGAAATCGTCGGCTACGATATCGACATCATTAAGGCCGTCGCTCAGAAAGCAGGGCTGCAAATCAAGATCGTCAACACGCCGTGGACCGGCATTTTTGCCGCGCTGAACAACGGGGACGTAGATCTCATCATCTCCGGCGTAACGATCAACGACAAACGAAAACAGTCCTATGATTTCACCGCGCCCTATTTCGAGGCTCGCCAGCTGATCGGCGTCCACAAGGACAGCGCGATCAAGGGATTGAAGGATCTGGCCGGCAAGAAGATCGGCGTAGTGACTGGCAGCACGGGCGACGACATCGCCTCGCGCGAGTTCGGCAAAACCAGCCAGAACATCAAGCGTTTTGAAAGTACGCCGGTCGCCGTTTCCGAGCTGGCCAACAGCGGTGTCGATGCCGTTATCGGTGACAATGGCGTGATCGCCTACCGCGTGCAGGAGCACAAGCAGTTGAAAACAGTCAGCGACCCGGATTTTCCTAAGGAATATTTCGGCATCGCCGTCAAACAAGGCAACAAGGCGCTGCTCGATAAGCTCAACGCCGGTCTTGCCGCCATCAAAGCCGACGGCACCTACGCCCGCATTTATAAAACCTGGTTCCACGCCGAAGCGCCTGTACTGCCGGCCCAGTAACACAGGAGCGGCGTAACTGATGGACCCCGTACTCTGGTTTGGATGGTTCCGCGCCGACATCATCGCCGAATACAAGGTGATGTTCTGGCACGGCTTACAGATGACCATACTGGTCACTGTCGTGTGCATCGTACAGGGCACGGTGCTCGGCCTGTTCATCGGACTGGCGCGCCTGGCGGATGCGCGCCACGCTCCGGCGCGGCAAATCTGTCGTTACCTGCTGCGCTGGCCTTCCACTGTCTACGTCAGTTTCTTTCGCGGCACGCCGCTGTTCGTGCAGATCCTGCTGATTCATTTTGCCGTACTGCCGGTCTTCATCAACCCAACCGACGGCTTGCTGATTTCCGGCGAAATGGCGCGCAGTCTGAAGCAGAATTATGGTGCCCTCATTTCCGGCGTCATTGCGCTGACGCTCAATTCCGGCGCCTATATTTCAGAAGTTTTCCGGGCCGGCATCCAGTCGATCGACCGCGGGCAGATCGAAGCGGCGCGCTCGCTTGGCCTGCCCTTCTCGCGCACCCTGTACCATGTGGTGCTGCCCCAGGCTTTCCGCCGCATGCTGCCGCCGCTGGGCAACAATGCCATTGCGCTGCTCAAGGACTCTTCGCTCATTTCGGCCATCGGATTGGCGGAACTGGCTTATACCGCACGCACCGTCGCCGGCGCCTATTCGCGCTATTGGGAGCCTTATCTCACGATTTCGTTCATGTATTGGCTGCTGACGCTGGGGCTGGCCTGGGGAATCAGAAAACTGGAGGAGCGCTATGGACGCGGCGATACGCGTTGAAGGCCTGACCAAGCGCTTCGGTACCTTACAGGTGCTGCGCGGCATCGACTGTACGGTACACAATTCCGAAGTTGTCTGCGTCATCGGCCCGTCCGGCTCGGGCAAAAGCACTTTCTTGCGCTGCCTGAACGGCCTGGAAGAAGCCTCAGGCGGGCGCGTGCTGGTTCACGGCGTTTCGGTGCATGACAACCATACAAATATCGACGCACTGCGTTCGGAAATTGGCATGGTGTTTCAGCGCTTCAACCTGTTTCCGCACATGACGGTGCAGGAAAACATCATCCTAGCTCCGATCAAGGTACGCGGCCTCGCTGAAGAAGAGGCCCGGGCGCGGGCGCATGACCTGCTTATCAAGGTCGGCCTGCTGGACAAGATCGACGCCTATCCTAACCAGCTTTCCGGTGGACAGCAGCAGCGCGTCGCCATTGCCCGCGCGCTGGCCATGCAACCGGCGATCATGCTGTTCGATGAACCCACCTCGGCGCTCGACCCCGAGATGGTCGGCGAAGTCCTGAGCGTCATGCAGACACTGGCCGAAGAAGGGATGACGATGGTCGTCGTCTCGCATGAAATGGGCTTCGCCCGGCGCGTGGCGCACCGCGTGCTGTTCATGGACGAAGGCATGCTGGTCGAGGAAGGCACGCCGGAAGCGATCTTTGACAACCCGCGCGAAGAACGCACTCTGCGCTTCCTGAGCAAAGTCCTGTAGCGCCTTTCTGACGCGCTTTTTTAGTGAAACCTATGTTCTGACAAACGCGGCGGCAAGCGCGCTCCCCGCCAGACGCAATTCAGAGTCGAGCCATCAATGCACCACAGCAACCGCGCTTGCTCCGCAATCATGTTTTAATATTTCATCGTCTCATTTTCATGCCTGCGTTCTTACGCCAACGCCATTCGCCCATGAAGCCTTTCCGCCTGCTGGTTTCCGTTTGTCTGGTCGCACTGACCGTTTTGCTCACGCCTGCCTTCATTGCCCCTGCGGCAGCACAGGCATCGCTCCTGAATATTGTCAAAAAGGACAATCAGACGGAAGACAAGGCGGCGACTGACCAATCGTCGGACGAATTACGCCGACAGGCCGAAGCCGATCTCGACGAAGTCCGGCAGAAGCTGGAAGAAAACGCCGCGCTCCAACCCGCTGATGCAGCCGCAGCCGCCGACAAGGAAGAACGTCAGCGCCTGCTCGACATCCAGCTCTATTTCCGCAATGAAAAGCTCTGGCGGCTCAACGATCTGGCCGCACTCAAAAACACCGCATCAACCCCCGTAGATACGCTACCGTCCGTCAAGGCATTGGGTGAAAAGCCTCCCTATTCCGCCCTGCGCGTCGATGCGCTGCGCGATGAACTGGATACGCAGCAGGACCATCTTCAATCGCTGCAAAACAGCGTCCAGATGCGGGAAGCGGAAAAACAGTTTCTCAGCGAACGCCTGCGCAAGGCTAATGAAGAAGTGCGCCTAACCAGCGACAAGGCCGCTCATGAAAAAACCGAGGCCAATCGCCGCAACCAGGAAATCGCCGAACTGAAAAAACAGGCGGCCGAAGTCGAACTGGCGGCCAGCGCCGCCGACCAGGATTATTTGCAGGCGCAGATCAGCAGCGTCAAGCAGCGCATCGAAGAAATGAAGCACATCGTCGCCCGCGTCCTGCCGGCGCAAGCGCTCTCGGAAAGTAACCTGAATGAAATCCGGAACACCCTGCGCACCGCGCAGGACAAGGCATCCACCGAAGTCGACCAGGTGGCCGCCCGTCATGCCAAACGCCTGGCCGAGCGGCAGCGCCTGCTTGCTGCATCGAAAAACGGCAATGACGCTTCGCGCCTTGCTTTCATCGACCAGGCGTTGCGCGCCGATAGCATGGCGCTGGAAGGCCTGCGCACCCTACAACTGCTGGAGCAATTTCACGCCGATGCCTGGGAACAGCGCATTCTCCTGCTGGCCGCCGACAGCACCGACGAGGTGCGCCAGAGCGCCCTCAACGCCCTGCGCCAGATTGCCGCCAGCCTGAACACGAAAGATAAAAAGGACAACCGCTGGCAGCAAATTGCCATAAACCAGGAAAATCTGCGCGCGATAATCGCCGACCTGGAAGCACGCACGACCAGCCTGATGCAGGGCGAGTCGGCACAAATCGCGGCAGAGAAAGAAGTGCTTTCGCTGTACCGCAATGCGCTCACCATTTACGACCGCATCGCCCAACTGGCACGCAGGATCAACCAGGAAACAGCGCGCTGGATTGGCGATTTCACGGGGGCAGAGGACAATGAAAGCGCGCTCACCGGATTGCGCCTCAACGATCTCTGGCAAACCGCCAAACGCGTCGCCTACTCCGTCTGGAACTACGAGCTGTTCACCGTCGAGGACATTTCGCAGGCGGACGGCCAAAAAATCACGATCAGTTATGGCATCACCGTAGGCAAAAGCATCGGCGCCATTTTTCTGTTTGGCCTCGGTTACTGGCTGTTTGCGCGCATCACCAAACGCATCCTTGCCCTGCTCGTCGAACGCGGCAATGTCAATGCCCAGGTTGCTTCCGTTACGCGCCGCTGGCTGATGATCTCCGTCTCGGTACTGCTCGCCGTCTCCATTCTCAATCTGGCGCGAATTCCATTGACGGTGTTTACCTTCGTCGGCGGCGCGCTGGCGATCGGCGTCGGTTTTGGTACGCAGACGATTATCAAAAACTTCATCAGCGGCATCATTCTGCTCTTTGAGCGCAAGGTGCGCGTCGGCGATATCGTCGTCATCGGCGACGTGACCGGCACGGTCACCAACGTTGACCTGCGCGCAACGACGGTAAAAGCCTTCGATGGCACTGAGGCGCTGATCCCTAACTCCAACGTGCTGGAAAATCAGGTCATCAACTGGACCTACTCCGACCCGCGTCTGCGCCGCGAAATCGGCCTGCAAATCGAGTACGGCGCGCCAGTGCGCGATGCCGCCAACATCATTCTGGAATGCGCACAGGCGCATGGGCAGGTACTCAAGAGCCCGGCACCCGAAGTCTATTTCGACGGTTTCGCCGACAGCGGCCTCGACATCGCCATGACCTTCTGGATCGAACTCGGCGCACATACGAATGGACGGCGCATCGACAGCGACCTGCGTTTCATGATCGAGAAACGGCTTGCCGCGGCTGGCATCAACATTCCTTTCCCGACGCGCGATGTAAATCTGCGTGCGGCCAGCCCGCTACCGGTCACAATGGCCACTGCACAGGCCGCGCAGGAAAGCAAAAAAAGCGACGCAGACCAGGATACCGACCCTCAGAAAAAACACGATGCGCCTGCCGCAAAAGCCAAACAAAGATGAACGCCAGATAGCCACGCCGAGTACAGGCTTCCCCTTTCCGTCATCCCATGCCGGCCCGCCGATCTCGGCGATCTCGCCGGCCTGTCGGCAAGATGGTGTTAGACTAACGGCTCCCGTATCAGCTTGAGTTCATCATGGATTTGATTTCCCGAATCGGACAGCATTTCACCGACAGCGCCCAGATCAAGCTCGAAGCCGGTGCAACGCTAGCCGGCCCGATTGCCCAGGCGGCGAAGCTGATGACCGACTGCCTGGTCGGCAACGGCAAGTTACTGGCCTGCGGCAACGGCGGTTCAGCTGCCGACGCCCAGCATTTCGCCGCCGAGCTGGTCGGCCGCTTTGAGGTCGAGCGGCAGGGTATGTCGGCTATCGCCCTGACCACCGACAGCTCAATCATGACCGCCGTCGCCAACGATTACGGCTATGACCGGGTTTTTGAACGCCAGGTGCGCGCGCTGGGACAAGCGGGCGACGTGCTGCTGGCCATCTCCACTTCCGGCAACTCGCCCAGCATTGTCGAGGCAATCCGCGCCGCGCATGACAACGATCTGCACGTTGTCGCGCTGACAGGCAAAGGCGGCGGCAAGATCGCCGGCATACTGCGCGAGGGCGATATTCACATCTGCGTGCCAGCCAAGCGCACCGCACGCATTCAGGAAGTTCACCTGCTGACCGTGCATTGCCTGTGCGATGCCATTGATTCTCTTCTGTTAGGAGTCGAAGCATGAAACGGAAACTGTTACTCTCCCTGGCCGCCTGTGCCGCTCTTCTGCCTGCCCTGCAGGGCTGCATCCCCCTGGTCGCCACGGGCGCGACCGTCGGCGTGCTGGCCGCCATCGACCGCCGCTCGGTCGGCACGCAGACCGATGATGAAGCCATTGAATGGAAAGCCCTCGCCCGCATCGAAGAAAAACTTGGTAATCGCGCGCACGTCAATGTCACCAGCTACAACCATGCGGTGCTGCTGACCGGCGAAGCCTACAACGAAGCGGCCAAGGCCGAAGTTGACAGCATCGTCCGCGCCATTCCCGGCGTGAAAAATACGTATAACGAACTCGCCATCGCGCCCTCGTCCTCGTTCGTCAATCGCAGCAATGACGCCTTCATCACCTCCAAGATCAAGAGCCGCTCGGTGGATACCGGCAAGTTCAATCCTGTACACGTCAAGGTTGTCACCGAGGCCGGTACGGCGTTTCTGCTTGGCATCGTCACTCAGTCGGAAGCCGATGCCGCCGTTCAGGTCGCGCGCACGACTTCGGGCGTCAAGAAGGTGGTCAACCTGATGGAAATCGTCACCGTCGAACGAGTCAAGGAGCTTGAGCTTGAAGCGAGCCGCGACAAGAACAGGCCCAGAGAAGACGCGGCGGGCAAGAACTAGACATTGGCAAGCCGATTCATTCACTCACCTACGCGCCCCCGTACCCGTGCCCGTTCCCGCCCCCGTTCTTGCGCCTGACTTCGAGGCAAAGATCGTCGCGCCAGAAGGTCTGTCCGCCGCGCTCGCGGCACTGCCGCGCCCGCTGGTATTCACCAACGGCTGCTTCGACATCCTGCACCGCGGTCACGTCACTCTGCTGGCGCAAGCGCGGGCGCTGGGCGCCTCAATGATCGTCGCGCTCAATTCCGACGCTTCGATCAGGCGGCTGGGCAAAGGCGATGACCGCCCGGTCAATACGCTGGCCGACCGGCTGGCGGTAATCGCCGCGCTGGAAAGCGTTTCGCTCGTCACCTGGTTCGAGGAAGACACGCCCATCGAACGCATCCTGCAATGCCGCCCCGATGTCCTGGTCAAGGGCGGCGACTGGCCGACGGAAAAGATCGTCGGCCATACCGAAGTCGCCGCCTGGGGCGGGCGTACGGTCTCCATCCCCTTTATTCACCAGAAATCAACGACCGCGCTGCTGGAAAAAATCCGGCGTCTATAAGCCGCGCGACAAGCCATCAGCAGCGCAGCCTGCCAACCATCGGACACGCCGCCTTACGGCTATGCACAACGCCGCATCATCGAACGGATGGTGGGTGGCGGCGGGCGGTGATCGCAGAAGCATAGGACATAGGGTATAGGGCATCCCGCATCCACACTCCATGCATAGCCGGCCCAACGGGCCAGCCCGCCGGATAGGCAACGATCAGACCTCAGGCGATGGCTTCGACATCGCGGCGCATGGCGGCAATATCGGTCGCATCGAGCACCACGTCGCCGCCTTTGGCATTGTCCTCAATCTGGTAAGCCTTGCGGGCGCCGCATAGCACGTTGATATTGCGGCCGTTGCCCTGTGCAGCCGTCCAGCCAATGACCAGCTGCGTCATGGTGCAGGCGTATTTTTTGCAGAGAGGCGCCCATTTTTCGGACAAGACGCCGATCTTCGCCAGATTTTCCGGTGCGAACCATTTGATCTTGCTGCGCGCCAACCCCATGAATACGGGCGATTCGGGTGTGATCTTGCCGGTCAGGATGCCGCGTTCGAGCGGGGAATAGCATTGAAAAGTCACGCCATATTCATCGCACAAGCCAAACAGGCGCTCGCCGGCGCCGCGATCGAGCATGCTGTATTTTTCCTGGATCAGATCGAGCTGTCCGGCGGCGACGTACTCCCTAAAATGGGCTTCGTCGAGGTTCGATGCGCCAATGGCGCGGATTTTGCCCTGCTGCTTGAGCCGGAGCAGACAGCCCATAGTATCGGCAATCGGGCAGGGATATTCCGGCTGCGCCTGCCAATGGACAATATAAATGTCGATATAGTCGGTCTTCAGGCGACGCAGGCTGGCTTCGATTTCCTGGGCGATGAACTCCGGGCGGGTATTGCGCACGATACGCGCGCCGTCGCGCTCCATATGCAGCCCGCCTTCCTGAATGTCCCAACGCAAACCGCATTTGGTCGACAGGACGTACTGGCTGCGTCGCCCGGCCAGCGCCTTGCCGACGACCTCCTCGCTATGGCCGAAGCCATACACCGGCGCCGTATCCAGCAGGGTGACGCCCAGTTCGCAGGCGCGATGGATGGTGCGGATAGACTCCGCATCATCGCTCGCCCCCCACATGCTGTCGCCGCCAATCGCCCAACTGCCGATCCCGACAACGGATGCCTCCACGCCCGACTTTCCGATCTTCATGGTGCGCATCACAGACTCCTTGTTATGGATGATGAAATGGCTGTCACTGCCCGGAGCCGCCACTTTACCGCGAGGGAAAAGCGTTTCCAAGAGGCTGCCCGGGACCCCGCGTGGATAGGGCATCTCCGGGCAGATGCCTCTGGAAGCCTTATAAATAAAGGGCTCCAGGGCAGGTATGCCGGAGAAGCCCTAAATACGCGGGCTAGCGGGCAGGGACTCTGAGACACTTTAAATATAAGAATTGCCAAGGCCTGCGCACTGACCTTCCCCCACGAAACACCTTTTAATGCTGTTGCGCTGTGTGGCAGCGCGCCCCGCTGACTTTCCTACCTTCTTTTTTTATCTCGCCAAAGAAAGTCAGCAAAGA
>ERZ773065.40-NODE-40-length-90059-cov-5.878561_pt1 | contig 90059 bp, 85 predicted proteins | sample MGYA00580623_ERZ773065 | MGnify/ENA primary metagenome ERZ773065 (study PRJEB29015, sample SAMEA2738017) | human oral metagenome | biome: human oral; feature: human-associated habitat; material: dental | place: China | collected 2047 ... | reverse complement strand
TGGGCTTATATAGGGACTGTGGAAAGATGTAGCAGATGCAGTGCTCTTAAATTTTGGGGCATGGCTTTATAGAAAAAGGCAACGGGACGCAGTCGTCTGGCTGAAAAAAGCTCTACTTGTTTTTTTCTACTGTGGCTTGTCGACTTGCTGCTTGCTTGTTCTGGATGTGACGCCCGGCTATCTAAATCGACTGGCCGCAAGCCCGCGTCAATAGGGCGTTTGCGAGCAGGCTACCCGGAAACCCGCGTAAATAGTGGGCTAGCGGGCAGGCCCTTCGGAAACGCCCGTTTTACGCGGGGTTTAGGGCAGGTGTGGCGGCGGATATTGTGGTGGGTCTGTAGCCGGCAGCGGTGTTGCCGGCATTGCCGGCTTGTGGCTTGTAGCTTGCGGCGACAGCTATGGCGACGAGGCGCGATACTCATTTGCTACTTTGGCTCGCCGATTTGCTGTCTGCGTCTTTCAGATGTGCTCGGTTATCTAAATCGGCTGGCTGCAAGCCCACGTCAATAGGGCGTTTGCGAGCAAGTGGTCTGGAAACCCGCGTAAATACTGGGCTAGCGGGTAGGTAGGCTGGAAACGCCCGTAAACACTGGGCTGGCGGGCAGCCCCTCCGGAGATGCCCGTTTTACGCGGGGTTTGGGGCAGGTGTGATGGCGGTGTTGTGGCAGGTCTGCGGCCATCGCCGGCGGCGATTCAACCGGCGATGCTTCCTTCACGCGCGATTGGAACTGCAAGGGAAGGTACTGTCGAAGCGCCGACAGCCGAAGTGATGCTTCGTCCAGCTCGGCCGGCGGTGCGCCCAAAAGATCAAAACTTAGGCCGTTGAGCTTACTTAGCCGCATGGTGCCTGCGAGCTAACGATGCATGTTTTTCATTCCGCGCAAAAGAAAGCGCGACACCTGCGTGTCGCGCTTTTCGTCGGCAGTTGGGCCAATCCACCGCCCGAGCAGAAATTACCGATAGATCAAAAACGGGGAGTGGAAGGGTCGTGTGGCGGCTGTAGGCTTAGTTTTCCCCCGTTTCACCCATTTGACTGTGTTCGGACGGGCGGGCGTTGGTTTCCACCATGACCAGTGGTTCGTCGGAGATTTCGACCTTGGGCCGACGACGGCGCGGCCGCGGTTTTGCCGGCGCGGCCGTAACTTCGGGTTGCCATGCCTGGTGTTTCTCATGTTGGGTTTCCACCATCACCAGCCCGGCCTCGGACAGTGATCGTGACAGGTCGGTTACGGCGCTTGCCGGCAGCGGGTCGGCAACAATCGGTTCGGCCGTTGCCGACGCCAGTTGCGGGGTTTCGCCCGATGGCGCAGTGGCCGGCGCCGAGGGCGGCGGGGCGTCGTCGGGTTTGGTGTCGGGCGCCGAAACGATGGGAGCGGACGCGCTGTCAACGGCGGCCGTGGCGTCCGCGTCAAGCGAAGCTGTCGGCAAGGTTTCCGACGGCGGAGTTTGCAGGGTTTCCGGCGTGATGATCGCGGCCTCGGTGGCAAAGAACACGGAAGTTTCTTCATCGTCTGGCTCGGCCGGAGATTCGCTGTCCCCCGGTTTTGTTGCCTGCGCTGCGCTCGCTGCCTCGGTGTCCAGCGTGCTGATCGTGGCGGCTGATACGGCGACAATCGCTGTCGTCGCCGTCGTTGCGCTGATGTTGGCTGCCGTCGTTTCTGACGCCATTTCCGGCACTGCGAGCGCAGGTGCTGGCGCGGCTGCGGAGACGTTTTCCGATGCGTTTTCCGGCGAATTTTCCGGTGCTTCCGGTGCATTTCCCGCTGTATTTTCATGGCGGTCACGACGCCCGCCACGGCGCCCGCGGCGGCGTGTCGTAGTGCTGTTTTCTTCGGCGGTGTATTCGCCGGCACGTTCGCTGTTTTCGGCCTGGGCAGGCGGCGCTACGACGGTATCCGGCACATTGTTGCCGGCTTCCGGTACGGCCTGGCGCGCCTCGCGTTCTGCGCGCGATGAACTGCTGCGCTGACGGCGCGGCTCTTTCGGTGTTTCCCTCTGTGTATCCTTTTCTCGGCTTGCCCGCGTCTTCTCGCTGCCGTTGTTGGCATTGTGGCCGTTTTCGCCATTTTCGTTGCGTGCTTTACCCTCGCGTGCTTCGCGGCTGGGCCGGGTGTCGCGTTCCTCGTCCCGCCGGGTGTTGCGTCCGCCGCGGCGATTTTCCCGATTCTCGCGGCTTTCACGCGATGTCTCGCGGCGGCTGCCTGCGCGCGGTTTCGGTTCGTGTTTTTCGGGCACTTCGGCTGGCGTGCCGCGGAGCCAGGAAATAATTTTGGCGAACAGACCGACGCCGGCGGCTGGGGGTTCGCTGGATTTTTTCGGCACGATGGGCGCAGGCTGCGCCGGAGTGATGCCTTTGATGGCCGCTTCCTGGCGGCGCGGCGCGCGCGTTTCTTTGCTCGCGGGCATTTGCTTGCCGTGTTCTTCCGCCGGCTCTTCCACCATTTTGTACGACGGCTGGCTGGTTTCTTCCTGGTTGAGATCGTCGTGACGCATGCGTGTGATCATGTGCTGCGGCGTCTCAAGGTGGATGTTGGGAATCAGCATGAGGCTGACTTTGTGCCGCATTTCGATGGAGTAGATGTCGTGGCGCTTTTCGTTGAGTAGGAAAGTTGCAACATCGACCGGCACCTGCGTATATACGGCGGCGGTGTTGTCTTTCATCGCCTCTTCTTCAAGAATGCGCAGGATGTGCAGCGCTGCCGATTCCGTGCTCCGGGTGTGGCCGGTGCCGGAACAGCGCGGGCAGGGGATGTAGCTGGTTTCCGCCAGGGCCGGGCGCAGGCGCTGGCGTGACAGTTCCATGAGGCCGAAGCGGCTGATCTTGCCGATCTGTACGCGCGCCCGGTCGAAGTGCAGGGCGTCACGCAGGCGGTTTTCAACCTCGCGCTGGTTGCGCGAGCTTTCCATGTCGATGAAATCGACGACGATCAGGCCGCCTAAGTCGCGCAGGCGCAACTGGCGGGCAACTTCCTCGGCCGCTTCCAGGTTGGTTTTGAAGGCGGTTTCTTCGATATCGGCGCCGCGTGTCGAGCGCCCGGAGTTGACGTCGACCGAGACTAGCGCCTCGGTGTGGTCGATGACGATGGCGCCGCCGGAAGGCAGATTGACCTGCCGCGAGTAGGCCGATTCGATCTGGTGCTCAATCTGAAAGCGCGAAAAGAGCGGTACATCGTCGCTGTAGCGCTTGATCCGGTCGATATTGGCCGGCATCACGGTGGACATGAAGTGCTGCGCCTGCTCGAAGATGTCGTCCGTGTCGATGAGGATTTCGCCGATGTCGGGCTGGAAATAGTCGCGGAGGGCGCGGATTACGAGGTTGCCCTCAGGGTAGATGAGAAAGGCGCCGCTGTTGGCGTCGGCCGCGTTCTCGATGGCTTTCCAGAGTTGCAGCAGGTAATTGAGATCCCACTGCAATTCTTCCAGGCCGCGGCCAATTGCCGCCGTGCGGGCGATTAGGCTCATGCCCTGCGGTACTTCCAGCTGATCCATGATTTCGCGCAGCTCGGCACGCTCGTCACCCTCGACGCGGCGCGAAACGCCGCCGCCGCGCGGGTTGTTGGGCATCAGCACGAGATAGCGGCCGGCCAGGCTGATGAACGTCGTCATCGCCGCGCCCTTGTTGCCGCGTTCGTCCTTGTCGACCTGGACGATCAGTTCCTGCCCCTCGCGTAAGGCTTCTTTAATCGACGCCCGGCCGGCTTCGGCGCCCGGCTGGAAATAACTACGCGAGATTTCCTTAAAGGGGAGGAAACCGTGCCGTTCGCTGTCGTAATCGACGAAGGCAGCTTCCAGGCTCGGTTCGATGCGGGTGATGACCGCTTTGTAAATATTGCTTTTTTTCTGTTCCCGGGTGGACGATTCAATGTCGAGGTCGATCAGTTTTTGACCATCGACAATGGCGACACGGAGTTCCTCGGCCTGTGTCGCATTGAACAGCATGCGTTTCATTCTTGTGCTCCCGTGCGCGATGCATGCACGAAGGGAGCGCCTGTTGCAGGCGGTAACGAATCAGTGGAATGGCGGATGCTTCATATATGTTGATGCCGGTGCCGGGTGAGTGAATCGCTGAATCGAGTTTCCGTCGTTTTTCATTATTTCCCGGAATCTCCGGGATCTGTGAAATCTGCCTGAGGCGTTCCGAACGTGTCAAACGCGCATAAATCAAGTAGTATCGCTACTTTTGGTGAGCGTACTTAACCAGGTGACCTGCTTTGCACCGATCTTGCGCAAATTGGCGCAAGTGAAGCTGCCGATGCCTGCCGGGAAGTGCGCCGCAACAGTCATTGCAGGAAATGCAAAAAACCAGCGTCGCGCAACGGTCTTACGGGTCGGCGCCTCTTTCGGTACGAGACGCAAATCGCGGGAGGCAGTATATTCAAAATGGTCGGAATTGGCAAAGAAAACGTCTCTCGCCCCGTTCCTTTGAACTCCTTGCCGGTTGCGCCGGTTTCCCCGCTTTCTCCGGACTTTTTTCAGGTTTCCCAGACGCTGGTTGGTGAAGATGCGCATGGCCAGCGCCTCGATAATTTTTTGTTCAGGATCGCCCACGGCGTTCCTAAAAGCCATATTTACCGGATCGTGCGGAGTGGCCAGGTGCGCGTCAATGGGCGGCGTGTCGATAATGCCTACCGCCTGCAAACCGGCGATGTACTGAGAATTCCGCCTTTGCGCATTGCACGGCGCGAGGAAGCGTGTGCGGATGAAATCATGGCCGGCGCGCAGCTCAAGGCAGCGCTACCCATCCTTTACGAAGATGCCGCCTTGCTGGTGATCAACAAACCGGCGGGACTGGCCGTGCACGGCGGCAGTGGCGTTAGCTTCGGGGTGATCGAGGCGCTGCGCCGGCAGCGGCCGCAGGCAAAGTTTCTGGAACTTGCGCATCGGCTCGACCGCGAGACTTCGGGCATTCTGCTGGTCGGTAAAAAACGCTCGGTGCTGACCGTGTTGCACGATATGTTCCGGGAAGGCTCTTCCGGACATGGTGAACGTCGTGTCGACAAGCGTTATTTCGTGCTCGTTGCGGGGCGTTGGCAGGAGCCGCTGCGCCATGTTCGCCTGCCGTTATTCAAATTCTTGCTCGAATCGGGCGAACGACGCGTGCGTGTCGATGCTTTGGGCAAGCCGGCGCACACGGTATTTCGCCTGCTGGCGCGCTGGGAAAATTTCAGCCTGCTGGAAGCGGAGTTGCGCTCGGGGCGAACGCATCAGATTCGTGTGCATTGCGCCGCGATGGGATACCCGATTGCCGGTGATGAAAAATATGGTGATTTTGCGCTGAATCGTGCGCTTGTCCAGAAGGGGCTGAAACGTATGTTCCTGCATGCCTGGAAGATGCGTTTGCTCCATCCGGTCAGCGGTGAGGCGCTGTCCTTGGAAGCGCCGCTTCCTGTAGCACTCACTGGCTTTTTAAGGGAAATTTCCTGTAGGGAGAAGCAGGATTATGGGCAAGCGCTTTGATTTGCTGGTGTTTGACTGGGATGGCACGCTGCACGATTCGATCGGCGCCATCATCTTTGCTATGCGCGCCGCCTGCCGCGACCTCGGTTTGCCTGAGCCTGCGGATGCGCAGGCCCGGCAGGTCATCGGACTGGGGCTTGCCGATGCCTTGCGCTATGCCGCGCCTACCCTCGACCCGCGGCGCTATCCGGAAATGGCCGATTGCTACCGCCGGCATTATCTTGCCGGCGATGGCGAGCTTTGTCTGTTCGACGGTGTGATGCCATTGCTCAGGGACTTATGCACGCGGGGCTTTACGCTCGCCGTAGCGACGGGGAAAAGCCGGCGCGGTCTGGATCGCGCCTTGGCCGCCAGCGGGGCGGAACGCTTTTTTGCCGCTTCGCGCTGCGCCGACGAATGCTTTTCCAAACCCCATCCGCAAATGCTGTATGAGCTGATGGAGGCGTTCGATGTCCCGCCCGAACGTACTTTGATGATCGGCGATACCACACACGATCTGCACATGGCAGCCAATGCCGGTGTTGAGAGCCTGGCCGTGAGCTATGGTGCGCATTCCAGCGCACAACTGCGAGAAATACGGTCGCTGACGCAGGTATCCAGCGTTGCGGAATTGTCAGACTGGTTGCTGGCGAACGCCTGATGCTTCAGGTTTTGCTTTATGGATGAAGCATGCGGGAGATATACTCCTTAACAACATAAAAACGGAAACAGTCATCGACAGCGGCGGCCGTGCAGTATTGCCTTATTCTGCGGTGTAACGTTGAGTTTGTCGGTCGTTCGCCGATCCCTGCCATGCTTGCCAGTACCCGCTCGACGCATTCTCGTCGAATGCACTGATTTTTATTGACCCTTTCTTAAATCCAATCTGAGTTTTACCGTGGATACACCGAACACCAATCAGCCACAATGGGAGCGAAAGCTGCTCGAACGGCTTGCCGTGGCCTCTCTCAAAGAGCAGCGGGCCAAGCGGCGCTGGGGCATTTTCTTCAAATTTGCCATGCTGGCTTATTTTGTTATTGCCATGATCGTTTGGATTGACTGGGGACGCAGCGATACATCGAGCGATGGCAAGCATACGGCGCTCATCAATCTGAACGGCGTCATTGAATCGACGGGCGACAACAGCGCAGATAAGGTCAATAATGCCTTGCAGGCAGCCTTTAAAGACAAAAATACTTCGGGCGTTATCCTGCGTATCAACAGCCCTGGCGGCAGTCCGGTACAGTCCGGCATCATTTACGATGAAATTCGTCGCCTGCGCACCAAATATCCGAAAATCCCGCTGTATGCGGTTGTCGAGGATGTCTGCGCTTCGGGCGGCTATTATGCCGCGTCGGCGGCCGATAAGATTTTCGTCGACAAGGCCAGCATCATCGGCTCGATTGGCGTGCGCATGGATGGTTTCGGATTTACCGGCGTGATGGAAAAGGTCGGTGTCGAACGTCGTCTGATGACCGCAGGCAACAACAAGGGTTTTCTCGACCCGTTTTCGCCGCAGGATGAAAAACAGAAGGCGCATGCCGAAGCTTTGCTAAGCGAAGTCCACAAGCAGTTCATCGACGCCGTGCGCCAGGGGCGCGGTCAGCGCCTGAAAGAAACGCCAGAAATCTTTAGCGGACTGATCTGGACGGGAGCACAAGGTATCCAGATGGGGTTAGCCGACGACTTCGGCACCGTGGATTCGGTCGCACGCGACATTATCAAGGCGGAAAACGTACTCGATTACTCGCTCAAAGAAAACATTGCCGAACGTTTTGCCAAGCGGTTGGGCGCAGAGGCCGGAAATGGCTTCGCCGCGCGGCTGTTTGGCGGTGACGCCGCAGCGTTGCACTGAGAGGGTTTTGCCTCACAGCGGATAAACAAAACAAAAATAGCGGTGCGGTGCGTCATTGGGGCATCGCCCTGCGGATTCTTGCCGTTACCCCATGCCCTCACATTTTTAGGTGTAATGGACAAAACGGATGTTTTTAAGGACGTCTTCTTGGCAAAAAAAGAATTGAAAAATGCAAGTCCGGAGATGCCCAAATCCACGCGGGTTAGCGGGTAGCGGTTCAGCAACGCCAAAATTAGAAAAGCGTCCATAGGAAAACAAGCATGGCATGTGCCGTTTCAGACAGGGCGGCTCTGAAACCCGCGTCAATTGGGCGTTTGCGGGCAGGCGCCCTGGAAACCCTTATTCCGTGCGGGCTCTGGACCTGCCCCCCGTCGCGGCAGTCATTTGCCTGCATTGCGCATTAAGCGCGTTGGCGTCTGCGCGCGGCGGGTTGAACGGCACACACTTTTAACTCTGGGTAAGAGATACCAGCGTGGCGTCCGAACGTCCGCAGTAGCTGTTCGTCCGCAACGGCTGCCCGGAAGCCCGCGTCTTTTGGGCGTTTCAGACAGGGCAGCGCTGGAACCCGCGCCAATCGGGTGTTTGCGGGCAGGCACCCCGGAAACCCTTATTCTGCGCAGGTTTCGAGCTTAGGCTTTTTCATTTATTCAACTATAGCGCTGCAAAAGGGTGTTGATGCTGGGATTTGGCTTTTGCCCGCCGCTGAGACACTGACCGCAACGGTTGTAGTTGTAGCGCTGAGCGCCGTTACGGCGTCCGTTTTTCTTGGCCGTTTGGGGTCGCAAAAAAGCATTTTTTGTGTGCAAAGGTTTTGATCTCTTGTAAAGCCTTGCCGCGTAAAGGCTATAGCGATTTTTAACACCTATTTTTGTCCATTACGCCGAAATTGAAGCGCTTTATATTTGAGTGCATCAATGACACGCTAAACTGTTCCTGGCTGCTAAAACCAGCATGATATTTCTGGTGAGGTGTTGCCGACCAGACCGGCCTTTATAGCAATGTTGTTGAAGAGCATTGGGCTGTCGAGAGCGCCTGTTATGTTGGAATCGTTGCCTGAATTCTTGATTCTCGGTTGTTTTGTACAGTGCGCGTAATTGTAATGGGCGGTCAGGGTGACTGACACTACATTCATGAAAAATCTGGAAGCTGTGCTGTTGTTACTAGTAAAGCCCACACAATCTGCGCCATGCTTAAAAAGCTTTTTATATCAAAGCCTATAGGGGCGTATAAAAACTAAAACGTCCTTGCTACAAAGCAGTTAGCATTTTCCGGGTTATGGTTTGACATAAAAAGCGTATAAAAAAGCCGATGGCAGGTGCCATCGGCTTTTGCTTTCCAAGAAATTGTGACGTCTGTTTCTTTATGGTCTAGATTAGAAGCCCAGCAGGCCGAAGAAGACGTAGCAGACGATGGCGCCGACGATAGACATCGACAGCCCCCACATCAGCAGTCTCTTGAACAGTACACCTTTGTCCTCGTGGTCTCCTGCGCAGGCGATGCAGAGGGCGCCCAGCGTGGAGAGCGGCGAGGTATCGACCAAGTGCGAACCAACGTTGATTGACGAGATCAGCGCGATCGGGTCGCCACCGCCGATTTCCTTGATCAGGCCCGGAACCATCGGCAGGAACATCGGCATAACAACGCCAGACGAGCTGGAGTAGGCCGAAATAACGCCGGTGATGAGCGCCAGCGTACCGTTGGCCGAAGTCGGGTTGGAGATGGTGCCGATGATCTTCACCAGTGCGTTGAGGCCACCGGATTTGTCCATGACTTCGATCAGCACGGTCATGCCGCAGACCATCATGATCACGCCCCAAGGCACGACCTTAACGGCGGCCTTGCTGTCACCCGCACCGGTCAGCATCAGGACGCAGGAGAGAATGAAAGCGATGGTACCGACGTTGGCGACCATGTTCTTCAGCCACAGATTGCTGGCGAAGAAGGGTTTCATGAACGGCAGGCCGGGCAGAATGACCAGCACGATCAGCACACCGACCATCGACAAGGTTTGGATCTGGGCACTATTGAACGGCTCGGGTTTCGGCGCCAGTTCGTTAATGTCGAGCTTGCCGCCTTTTTGCTTCGAAATCCAGGCCCAGCCGCCCAGAAGGAAGAAGCCGCCGATGTTGGCAAAGGCTTGCGCGAGCGTGGAGTTGAAGTGCACCTTCCAGGCCAGGCTGTTCAGTGCGTCAGCGGAGATGCCCAGTTCCGGCGCCATCTTGGCGATAAGGCCGTTGGAGATGATCCCGGTCGGGGCGAACGGCGAGAAAGCCGCGCCGTTGGCCGCGCCGACGACGATCAGCGTCATCAGGAAAGCAGACAGGCCGATACGCGTGGCGATCGCCATGGCGACGGGCGCCATCAACGCCGTCCCGGCGATGTTGCCCGGGCCGATGGTGGTGATGATCGTCGTCAGAATATAGACGATCAGCGGCATCAGCGCGACGTTGCCGCCGCTGGCGCGTACGGCGTAGGCAGTGAGCTTTTCCATCGTCCCGTTAGTCTGCGCCATGCCGAACATGAAGGTCACGCCGACAAGGATCATGAACAGGCTGGTCGGGAAGTAGGTCAAGACTTTTGAACCGGCAGTATTGCCCCAGACACCGGCGACGATGATGGCGAAGCCAATGGCCAGGAAGCCGACGTTCAGGTCCTCGTTAACGCAGCTGATCGCAACAACGACGACCAGCGCGACGATGGACATGATGGCAACTAACGAAATATCCACATGCACCTCCTCATATCAATATAAAAATTGAAAACCGCGCAGGGCGCACCGCCGGATATTCAGTCTGGCGCTCTGGATGGCGGAGCCAGACAGGGCGTCGGTCAGTCCGTTCTGCTTAGCGCATTACGCGACGTTAAATGCAAGGCGGAATATACGCCCTTTCAAGGGCCAGGCAATTTCGGTATTCCACATACCCGCTCGCCGTTTCCGGTGGTAAAAACAAGGCCACAACACTGCGTGTATCGCATGGGGCGTGGCAGATGCGCGCTGCGTCTGCACTGCGTTGAGTGCGTCTCTCCATGTTGCACCGGAATGCCTGGGGCGGGTAGACTGAATACTGCTGTTTGCAACGACGACTGTTTTCCATAGAGCATGCTCGAAAACGTAGGGGGGTATATGAAAAAGTTCCTGATTCCCGTCGATGGTTCGGAATGTGCGTTGAGAGCCGTGTCGCTGGCAGCGCAGACCCGCCTGGATTATGCCGATCCGGACAGCGCGGAGATTCATCTGCTCAACGTTCAGCCGCCGATCAGTCATAGTGTGAAACGTTTTTTCAACCATGACGAGATTGCTAACTTTCTGCGCGAGGAAAGTGAACACGCCCTGGCGCCTGCGCGTGCATTGCTCGATGCTGCCGGCGCGCGCTATACCTGTCATGCCGAATTCGGCAATGTGGCCGAAACGATTATCCATTTTGCCGAAACGTTGGGCTGCGACCAGATCATCATGGGTACGAACGGGCGCGGTGCGTTGGGGCGACTGATCGGTTCAGCGACGATGAAGGTGCTGCATCTGTCCCCGGTGCCCATCCTGCTCGTTAAATAATGGCAATGTGATGGCAATGGACGAAAGGAAGGGCATGAAGGGCAGGGCAGGTGCATGCGGAAAAAGAATAAAGCGCAGAATCGCCGGCAGGCGCCTTGAGGAGGGATGCGCGCCATAAGCCGCGTTGCAGACAACACCGCCGTAAGAGTGAAAAAAATCAAGAGACAAGGAGCCTTCATGCACACCATGTTCGACAAGGAATCACACGGCAAGACAATCGACGCGCTGACGGCCGAATTTGAGACGGACAGCGAGCGCGGCCTCAGTGCGGCGGAAGCGCGGCGACGGCTGGACAGCGGTGGCTACAACGAGTTGAAAGATCGCCCGCGCCCGGGTTTTATGGCATTGCTCTGGGATCAGTTCAACAATTTTCTCATCATCATCCTGATCGTGGCGGCGCTGATTTCGCTGGCGCTGGGCGAATATGTCGATTCGGCCGCGATCGTCCTGATCGTCATCCTCAATGCTGTGATCGGCGTGGTGCAGGAGTCCAAGGCGGAGCAGGCGCTTGAGGCGCTACAGAAAATGTCCGCGCCCAATGCCTCCGTGATTCGTGACGGCGTGCTGGTATCCATCCCCGGCCGGGAAGTTGCGCCGGGCGACATCGTCATGCTGGAAGCCGGCAATTTCGTGCCTGCCGATCTGCGCCTGATCGAAAGCGTCAACCTGAAAATTGAGGAAGCTTCGCTGACCGGCGAATCGGTGCCGGTAGAGAAGGACGCTTCGGCACTGCTGGATCCGGCCGCACCGCTGGGCGACCGGACCAATTCGGCCTTTATGGGCACCATGATCAGTTACGGCCGGGGCAAGGGGCTGGCCATCGGCACCGGCATGAATACCCAGATGGGCATGATTGCCGAGATGCTGCAATCGTTTGAAAACGAGCAGACGCCCTTGCAAAAAAAGCTGGAACACCTGGGCAAGGTACTCGGTTCCGTCTGCCTGATTATCTGCGCCTTGGTGTTCATTTATGGTTTGTTCCGCGACACGCATCTGGCCCAAGCCATCGGCGGCGATTTCATGGCCTATCTGCGCGCCGAGGAAAAGGACATCATCAATTTGTTCATGACCGCCGTCAGCTTGGCGATTGCGGCCGTGCCGGAAGGTCTGCCGGCGATCGTCACCGTTTGCCTGGCGCTCGGCATGCAGCAGATGATCAGAAACAACGCGCTGATCCGTAAGCTGCCCGCCGTAGAGACGCTGGGCTGCGCTACCGTCATCTGCTCGGACAAGACTGGTACCTTGACGCAGAATGAGATGACTGTCCTGCAAGGTGTTGCTGGAGACTGTCAATTTAAGGTCAGCGGTGAAGGCTACGTACCGCAGGGCGAGTTTTTTGCAGGCGCGTCGGCCAACGATTTTGCCGACGCACAACGTTTCCAGCCGCAGGAATATCCCGACGTTTCCCTGCTGTTGCGGGGCGCGTTGTTGTGTAACGATGCGACGTTGAAAGAAGAGCCTCAGGACGGTGGCGCTTCCGTCTGGCGCATTACCGGCGACCCGACCGAGGCCGCGCTGGTCGTGGCCGCCGCCAAGGCGGGGCTCTGGCGCGATGCGCTCAATGAACAACTGCCGCGTGTACAGGAAATCCCCTTCGATTCCGACCGCAAACGGATGACGACCATTCACCGCGTTGATGGCGCGCCGGACATCGTTGCGGCAGTCGGCAGCGCTGTCACCGCTTTTGTCAAAGGCGCGCCCGATGTCATTCTCGACCTGTGCACGCAGCGCCTCGAAGGCGGTAAAACTGTTCCGCTGACGGCGGAAGCGCGGGCGACAATTCTGGCGCAGAACCATGGTATGGCGACTTCGGCCCTGCGCGTGCTGGCGGTTGCCTGCCGGCCGCTGGATAGTGTGCCGGATGCGCCGGTGCCGGAAGCGGTGGAACGAGACCTGGTCTTCATCGGACTGCTCGGCATGATCGACCCGCCGCGCCAGGAGGTCGTCGAGGCGCTGAAAGTGGCGCATGGCGCCGGCCTCAAGTGCGTGATGGTGACGGGTGACTACAAGGACACAGCGGAAGCGATCGCGCGCGATATCGGTATGTTCAAGCCGGGCGGGCTGGTGCTCACCGGCAGCGAAATTGAAAATCTCAGCGATGCCGAACTGGCGGAATGCGCCGAACGCCTGCAAGTGTGCTGCCGCGTGTCGCCGCAGCACAAGACGCGTATTGTCGATGCGATGAAGGCCAACGATCATGTCGTGGCGATGACTGGCGACGGCGTCAATGACGCGCCGGCGCTCAAACGTGCCAATATCGGCGTCGCTATGGGCATCACCGGCACGGACGTTGCCAAGCAGACGGCCGACATGGTGCTGACCGACGATAATTTCGCCAGCATTGTCGCTGCGATCCACCAGGGGCGGATCATCTACGCCAACATACGCAAGTTTGTCTACTTCTTGCTGGCCTGCAATGTCGGCGAAATTCTCATCATTTTCTCGGCGATGCTGTTTGGCCTGCCGATTCCGCTGCGCCCCGTGCAGCTGCTCTGGCTCAACCTGGTCAGCGATGGCGCGCCGGCGCTGGCGCTGGGCATGGAAAAGGGCGAGCCGGATATCATGACGCGGCCGCCGCGTTCGCCGGGCGAACCCGTCATCGACAAGATGATGGCGATCAGTATCGGCGTCATCGGCATTGTGGACGCCGTTGCCGTCCTGAGCGTATTTTTGCTGGCGCAGGCGCGTTATCCCGACCATCTGGCCGCTGCGCAGACCATGGCCTTCATTACGCTATGCACGTCTGAGTTGTTGCGCGCCTTTACCGCGCGCTCTGAAACGCACAGCGTTTTCTCGCTCGGGCTGATGAACAACCGCTGGATCGTATGGGCGGTCATCGTATCGTTCCTGCTGGTTTTGATGGTGGTCTATGTGCCGTTCCTGCAACCTGTCTTCGATACCGTACCGCTTGGCCTGAATGACTGGCTGCTGATGCTGCCGTTTTTCTTCATTTCTCCGCTGACGATGGAAGTTCTCAAGGTGTTCGCCCGCCGTAGTCGTTAGTGCGACAGTGTTGGCCGGCGCCCGGCGGGCAAGGCCGGACATTTCCGGGCGGGCGCTCTGAACCCCGCGTGGATAGGGTGTTTCCGGGTACCCCCTTCGGAAACCCGCGTGGATAAAGGATCTCCGGGCGTCTGCCTGGAGATGCCCTGTTTATAAGGGTTTCAGAGCCCCCACATGCTGTAGGCGCGCGGCGCAAAATCCGCCATCGCCGCCCTGCCGACCGTATCCATTTTGCCCATGACGCGCCAAAACGCCTGTTTTGTCCGTTACGCCGAATCCGGATGTGTGGTAGAAGGTATCTGCGTGCATCGACCGGGGACAAGCCGGCCGGCACGGGCCCGCGTGAAGCGGCATCAGCGGGCGGGGCGGCGGGCTTGAAACTGTAAAAACCGGCCGCATCTTCTTCTCCTGCCGGGCGGCTTCTCGTTCGGCGCCATCGGGCAGAAAGGAGTCACCATGGATATTGTCTATAACAGCGAAAACTATGCCATCGTCGCTTATCCGACGCGGCAGGCTTTCGAGCTGGTCGACAAACAGTCCAGCCGCAGCCTGTTCGTGCAAGGTTCGGTGGCCATGGGGCTGCGTTCGGCCATCGACAATATTCCCGACGCCGAGCGTAGCCAGGAGTCGATTGATGCACTGCTCGATGATTTCTGCGCCGGCGCGGCGCGGCCGATTGTGATTCACTGAACGGCGGGGCGTCGCGGCTGGGCGTTGCCAGCGGGCGCCTCCTCTGGAGCCCGCGTAAACAGGGCGTTTGCCGGCAGGCGCCTCTGAAACCCGCGTAGATAAAGGGCTAGCGGGTAGGGCGCCCGGAGATGCCCTGTTTATAAGGGCTTCAGGGCGTTCCCCCGGAAACCCGCGTGGATCAAGGAGCTCCGGACGACTTCTAAAATCGCTGGCGTTTCTCCGCCGCTTGCGCGCATTGCGACAGCGTTTCGGCGCGGGTCGCAGCCCAGGCCAGCGCACATTCGCCGACCATCATTGCCGTGAGAACGCCCATGGGTATCCGCCACGAGCCGAACCCGTCATAGAGTATGCCCATGCCCAGCGGGCCGAAGATAGCGATTGTGTACCCCACTGACTGCGCCATGCCGGATAAGGCGGCCGCTTCCTGCGGCGAGTCGGTACGGAGGGCGAACAGCATCAATGAAACGGAAAATAGCGCCGACCCGCTGATGCCTACGCACGTCACCCACAGCCACATCGTTCCCAGGCCGCCCAGCCAGATGCCGCCGATGCCCGCAACCAGCATCAGCGCCATGCCCAGCCCCAGTGCCTGCTTGCGGCGGCTGCGTGCAAAGAGCGCCGAAGCGCCCAGTACGCCGAGCAGCGATACGGCCTGGAACAGCGAGCCGTATACGCCGGCTTCCAGCGCACTCATGCCTTTTTCCGCCAGTACGGAGGGTAGGAAATTCGCCATCGCGTAAAACATGAGTGACTGCACGCCCATCATGGCGCTGATGCACCAGGCCGCAGGCGAAGTCCAGACGTTCAGGCCGCCCGATGCGTGGGGTGTCTGCGTGGGGTTTTGCCCATAGGCAGGCGATTCGGGGGGCGCCGGCGGCGTCTGCCGCTGCAGATACAGCCATACCGGCAGGGCGAGCAGGGCGGTCGCGATCCAGACGCCCAGCGACCAGCGCCAGTTTAGCCAGTGCGCCAATGGTACGGCGACGGCCGCGGCAACGGCCGCCGACAGCGACATGGTGAACGTCATGGCGCCGATAATCAGCCCGACGCGGTGAGGCAGGCTGCGCTTGGCCAGCGCCGGCAATAGCACATTACCCATGGCAATCGCCGCCGAGAGAATGACTGTCCCGGCCACGAGCAGTGCGGCGGAAGGAAAGGCCGAACGCACGGCGATGCCGATCGCCAGCAGTATCGATGAGCCGATCAATACGTTTTCGATGCCCCAAAGGCGGGCGAGCCGTGCCGCCAGCGGAGAAAACAGGGCGAACGCCAGCATCGGCAAAGCGGTGACGAGGCCGACAAACGATCCTGAAACGCCCAAATCTTCCCGAATCATGCCGACGACCGGCCCCACCGCCACCAGCGGAGTACGCAGATTCAGGGCCAGAATCACCACCGCGCCGATCAGAAGCGGCAACGAAATCGCCACCGCAGACGGAACAGGCGCCGAGGCTGTTTGTGCGGCATTTGGCGCGGGGGGAGCAACCGGCTCAGAAGCAGGGTCGGGGGGAGAAGGAGCGGTCATCGTAAGGGGCGGTCAGCATGCTTCCGTCGAAAAATATCGGGCAATGTCTTGCCCGCGGGTTTTGCGGTTGCAGTTTGGAATTAGCAGGTGTGGCGGTCTGGGAATGATACGCACAGGCCGGGCTGGCCGGCACGCTGTTTTATGGCGGCTTTGATACTACCAGACTGCCCGTGCGATCTGCGCTGAACGGGCATCCATTCCGCATCGGTGCCAGATGGCAGCCCTAAACCAGGGGGCCGCCCTAAACCAATGAAGCCGCCCTAACCGTCCGATGCAAAACAGCGATGACCCGCGCCAGCATGGGTTCTCGCGATCGGACTTTTCATGATTTCACACCCGAAATTGGATTTCCCATCCCGTTTTGGCGCCACCGAATGGTCGGGAAATGGTTTGCACCCGATTCCGGGCCGCATCTGCCGCGTAATTGCATCCAGCGGTAATTGATGCAATTAATTTGCGATTAATACCCATATTTGGTGTGGCATAAAACAGGATGTAATTTATCGCGTTGGCTTACCGTCGCTGCTTGACGGTGTGATGTTTCATGAATACAGTGCGAGTGAATCCTTATGTGTTTCTGTTTCAAGGAGACCATTTATGGCGAAGACGCTGGCACAGGGTATTGCAGAATTGAAACAGTATATCCAGACCTTGGAGCAAATGCTTGAACGGGCTTACGTCGGTATAGAAAGCTACCGTGATTTTACGCGGGAAATTTTTGTCACGCCGGAAGAGCGCGCGCAGGTAAATTACCGGCGCAGTCGGCACGAAGACCGGCACATTGAGGAACGCCTGCGTGACGGCCGCCTCAGTCATGACCCGCGCAAAGACCCGGAGTGGGCTAAGTATTACGTCCCGCCACGGCCAGAGGATATGCCCGGACACGGGAAGTAGCGTCATGGCGCGGCGTGATACCGGCTTGCGCTCCTGAAATTATGGCGATCTTACGGTCACGGAAAGTTTGCCCCATGAGGATAGGTGGGCGCATCCGGCATGTTCCGCGAAGCCACGTAAGTTAAGCCGTAGGCGTAGGCGAAACGAAGCGCGCCCCAAAGCGCACCCCAAGACAACTTTTCTGATCACTCTGCCGGCACAGTGGTATTTCCTGAAATGATCGGCATCGAAGCAGTTTGTGGGCTTCTCCCAGCCGCGTGAAATGCAGGGGGATCAAGTGGACAAATTATCCTGCGACTGAAAAATAGATTCTTATCGCTGCGTAAAATGCAGTAGCACCGCACCTGCCAGAAACGCAATGACTTGACTAGGTGCTTCCCACCACTGCGCAGGGCGCAGCAGATTCCAAACGAGATCAATAAAAAAGGGGGCGATAAATGCAGGAAGGGTCGGATCAGCTGGGAAGAAAGGGGAAGCGATTGGGAAAAAATTTACAACCGAGGTAATCAATTTTAGCTAATTGATTTTGCCAAGAGTCGCCTCCGCGTCTCAACGATCTCTACCTCGACAGCGGCCTGCAGTTGCCCATCAAAAAACGCCATGTAGGGGCGCGCCGGAAACTGAATTGTGAATGCGCCGGTGCTAAAGCTATGCTCAACCGCTTATTTGTGCTGTTTGCCGGCAAAGACAGGCAGGTTTTGGATATGCCTTGTTGCGCATTAGGTCACCACGGACGTTGTGGGTCCGCAGGCGCGCCATGCCAGCACACGCCGCACGCGCGATCCGTGATCCCGCCACCCAACGAGACAGTCCTGCAAGTAGCTTAATGCATTAAATGCCGTCATTTTTTCGGCTTTGTACCGATGCATTCGTCTGCCGGTTCGTGGCCCGGTATTTTTCTCTTCGACGTCAGCCAAGGGCGGGGCCGTTTGTCTGGCATGCCCAGTGGTTGACCGGGCCGTGCCCTGAACCGATGTTGAGCGGCTGCGAGATGGCGGCGGTAATAAACGCTTTGGCCGACCGGATGGCCGCTTCCATGCCGTGTCCTTTGGCCAGTTCCGCCGTGATGCAGGCGGAAAAGGTGCAGCCCGTGCCATGTGTGTGCGGCGTGTCAAAGCGCGGGCATTCGAGCACAAAAGTGCGGTCAGGCAGGAATACCCGGTCGCGGCAGACGGCATCCTGCGAATTGCCGCTGTGTCCGCCTTTGATGACGATGCTTTTGGCGCCGAGTGCTTGCAGACGTGCGGCAGCCTCGGCGGCGCTGGCATCGTCGGTAATCGGAATGCCGGTGAGCGCTTCGGCCTCGGGCAGGTTCGGCGTGATGATGTCGGCTTGCGGCAGCAGGCAGGCAATCAAGGCAGCGATGGCGTTTTGCTGCAAGAGCGGTGCGCCGCCTTTGGCGATCATCACCGGATCGAGTACCAGCGGGCCGAGGCGGTGTGTTTGCAGGCAGGCGGCCACGCATTCGATGATGTCCGCCGTGCTGAGCATGCCGATTTTCAATGCGGTGGGCGGGAGGTCTTCCGCAATCGCCTGAATCTGGGCGCGCACGGTAGATTGCGGAACGGTGTGGATATCGAAAACGCCGCGCGTATTTTGCGCTGTGATGGCTGTGATCACACTCATGCCATAAACGCCACGCATCTGGAAGGTTTTCAGATCAGCCTGTATGCCTGCGCCACCGCCGCTGTCCGAGCCGGCAATGGTGAGCGCCATGGGAATGCGTGTCATCTCGGAACTCCTCTGTTAAAGCGGGATACCCGCGTGCGGAAAACCACCAGAATGGCTGGTAAAGGCGCCGTCAATCTTGCGCGCCCGATGTTTCCCATTCGACCAAGCCGGCGCCGTTTAGCGACCGAAACCACCTGCCTTGGATTGGTCGCCATGCTATCAGCTTCTCCGGGAAATGGCGCGCCGTCCGGCGTGTATTTGGCGGGGCTTTAAGCGCGCCATCGGTTCATGTTATCGGCGCGTCCATCAGGGCCATCGCTGAACAGCCTTTCCGCTAAAATGGCGGCCATGTCCTCTCCGTCACGTTTTCGGCCGGGTGGCCGGTCTGATTCACGTTCCGATGTTCAGGCCGATGCCCGGCCGCGCCATTTTGCCCTCGTGCCCGCGGCCGGAAACGGCGTCCGTCTCGGCTCACAAACTCCCAAGCAGTATCTGCCGCTGGCTGGGCGGCCGATGATTTGGCACGCGTTGTCGGTACTGTGCCGCCAGACGCGAATCGCGCAGGTCTATGTCGTACTTTCCGCAGGGGATGCCTGGTGGGCTGGCTATGACTGGTCGTCGCTGGGCGATACCTTGCGGCCGGTGTTTTGCGGCGGTGCGACGCGCGCGGAAAGCGTTGTTAACGGCCTGGCTGCAATGGCCGGCGAACTGGCGGAGGACGATTGGGTGCTCGTCCATGATGCGGCGCGTCCCTGTTTATCGCCGATTTTGCTGGATGCGCTGCTGAATGCGCTGGCGGATGATCCGGTCGGCGGTTTGCTCGCCCTGCCGGTGGCCGATACGCTCAAGCGCGCCCACGCGGAGGCGGGGAGTTTGGCTGGGGTGGCTGATTTGGGCGGACAGCCGAATCAGGCCGCGCCGCGACGATGCAACATGCCGCATGGCGCGCAAGCCCCGCGTGTCGCTGCTACGGTCACGCGCGACGGACTGTGGCAGGCGCAGACGCCGCAAATGTTCCGCTACGGTCTGCTGCGCACCGCGCTGGCGGCCGCACCGAGGGGAGTGACGGACGAGGCGAGCGCGCTGGAAATGGCCGGCTATCAGCCCCGACTGGTGCCTTCCGAGTTGCGCAATTTCAAGGTGACGTACCCCGCCGACCTGGCATTGGCGGAGTTGATTCTGGCAGGGAGCCGGTAATATGAACACGATGATTCGTGTGGGATTGGGCAGCGATATTCATGCGCTGGTCGAAGGGCGGCGGTTGATCATTGGCGGTGTCGAGATTCCTTTTGCAAAAGGGCTGCTCGGCCATTCCGATGCCGACGTTCTGCTGCATGCGGTGACTGATGCCTTGCTTGGTGCTGCGGCGCTGGGCGACATCGGCCGCCATTTTCCGGATACCGACGCGCATTACCAGGATGCCGACAGCCGCGTGCTTCTGCGCGCCGTCCGTGATTTGCTGGCAGAGGCCGGCTGGCGCATCGTCAATATCGATGCCACGATTCATGCCGAGCGCCCGAAAATGGCGCCGTATATTCCGCAGATTGTTGCCTGTCTGGCCGAGGATCTGCGGTTGTCTCCCGGATGTGTCAACGTCAAAGCCAAAACGGCGGAAAAACTCGGCTTTATCGGCCGTGGCGAAGGTATCGCCTGCGATGCCGTAGCGTTGATCGAACGGGATGCCGATCTTCATGACGCCTGATGGCGAGCGTATTTTTCAGTCTTTCCGCGCCGCGCCACTGTGGTGAAAAGCCGGTCATCTAACTTGGGCGGGTCATGTCATTGGGCGGTTTTTTACCGTTCAAGCCATGTCTGCGCCATAATGCACAATTCACCCGTCGGCATCCATTGGCCCGCCCGTGTCGTGTCAGCCATGTTTTTTCGATGAGCGCGTGGATGATGGTCTGAGGCTGCCACGATGGGAATATACTGTTTTGATATATGAAAATAAACAATAATTCTTTTGTTGGAATAAGTGCTGCTTATACAATCGCAATTCGTATTCAGTCTGCTGATTTGAACCGGCCATTATTTCAACCGAATTGCAATCAACATGGATTTGACCCAAGCCTTGATTCCGGCGCCCGGTGTGCGCCGCCATTTGCCCGAGTACATCGCGCGCTTGCGCACGATGCGCACGCGATTACCCAGGGAGGCGGCCGTGCCATCCGCGCATAATCTGGAACAAACGCAGCAGCGCGGCGCGGCGCGGCCGGAGACGGCGTTGTTCGACGCGCCAGCGGGGGCCGGTACGGCGCTGTTTTCCCTGCGTAACGCGAGTAAGACCTTCCCGGGGGGCGTGCATGCATTGCATGGCGTCGACCTCGACATTTACGAAGGCGAGATATTCGGCATCATTGGGCGCAGCGGTGCGGGCAAGAGTACGCTGTTGCGCTTGCTGAACCGGCTGGAGCGCCCGAGTGCCGGGCAGGTGATCTTTGATGGCCGGGATCTGATGACGCTCGATAATGCGGCGCTGCGCCAGATGCGCCGCCGCATCGGCATGATCTTCCAGCATTTCAACCTGTTGTCGTCGCGCACGGTCGCCGGCAATATTGCCCTGCCGCTTGAACTGGCCGGAACGCCGAAAGAAAAGATTACCCGGCGCATCAATGAACTTCTTGAACTGGTCGGCCTGACGGATCAGCGTGACCGCTATCCGAGCCAGATCAGCGGCGGTCAGAAGCAGCGCGTCGGCATTGCCCGCGCGCTGGCGACGGAACCGCGCGTACTGCTGTGTGATGAGGCCACTTCGGCGCTTGATCCGGAGACGACGCAGTCGATCCTTGCCCTGCTGGCGGACATTAATACGCGGCTTGGGCTGACTATTGTGCTGATCACGCATCAGATGCAGGTTATCAAGGCAATCGCCCACCGTGTGGCGGTGCTCGACGGCGGGTATCTTGCCGAACAGGGGACGGTGACCGATATTTTTACCGTGCCGAAACAGGCCATTACGCGCACGCTGCTCAGTGAGGTGATCGGCAATGAAATTCCGCCGGGCGTGCGTGAGCGGGCATCTGCCCTGGTGGCGAGCGGGGCGGGGCGCATTTGGCGCCTGGCGTTCAAGGACGATGGCTTTGACCGCTTGTCGCTGACCGAAATATCCAACCGCTTCAATGTCGAAATCAAGTTGCTGCATGGCTATATCGATGAGATCCAGGGCGTGAGCTTCGGTTCGCTGGTTGCTGCGGCCAGCGGCGAGGCATCCGCGCTTGAAGCGGCGGCGGCTTCGATCAAGGCGCACGACATTATTCTTGAGGAGGTTGTGTTATGAGTCCCGAGCTGCTGCGCCTTTTTCAGACGTCCCTGCTGGAGACCTTGTGGATGGTTGGCGTTTCCGGCTTTATCGGTACGGCGCTCGGCCTGCCGCTGGGCGTGCTGCTGGTGATTACCGATCAGCACGGCCTGTTGCAGAACCGCCCCTTGAACCGCATCCTCGGTGTGCTTGTCAATGCAGTGCGCTCGACGCCGTTCATCATTTTGCTGGTGGCGGTGATCCCGCTTACGCGCTGGATCGTCGGGACTTCGATTGGGACGAAGGCGGCGATCGTGCCGTTGACCATCGCTGCCATTCCTTTTGTCGCCCGGCTGATCGAAAGCGCGCTGCGCGAGGTCGATCGCGGGTTGATCGAAGCTTTGCAGTCAATGGGCGCGACACCGTGGCAAATCATCCGCACGGTGCTGATTCCCGAAGCCATGCCCGGCATCATCGCCGGCCTGACGATTACCCTGGTCAGCCTGATCGGCCATTCGGCCATGGCGGGCGCGGTGGGCGGCGGCGGGCTGGGGGACCTCGGCATTCGCTACGGCTACCAGCGTTTCCTGCCGGAGGTCATGGCCTTGGTCGTCCTCGTGCTGATTGTGCTGGTGCAGTTCATCCAGTCTGCGGGCGATCGCCTGGCGCACCGCATCAGCCACCGCTGATTTTTTATTCTTTGATGACTTTTGAAGGAAGACACATGCTGATACCCAAGATCATTCGTAGTCTGGCGGCCGTATTTGCCCTGGCCGCGTTTTCTGCCCATGCGGCGCTGAGTGAGGATAAACCGCTGCGCGTCGGCGTGACTGCCGGGCCGCATGCCCAGGTTTTCGAGGCCGTGAAGAAAATCGCTGCGCGCGATGGCCTCAAGATCAACATCATCGAATTTTCCGATTACGTTCAGCCCAATGCCGCGCTTGCCGCAGGCGATCTGGATCTGAACAGCTACCAGCACCAGCCGTACCTGGACAGCGCCGTCAAGGATCGCGGCTATAAGCTGGTATCCGTCGCCCGTACGATTCTTTTCCCTATCGGCCTGTATTCGCGCAAGATCAAGTCGCTCGACCAGATTCCTGAAGGCGCGCGCCTGGCGATGCCCAATGACCCGACGAATGGCGGCCGTGTATTGCTGCTGCTGGAGGCGAAGGGACTCATCAAACTCAAACCCAATGTCGGCCTGAAGGCGACGCCGATCGATGTGGTCGAAAATCCGAAAAAACTCAAGTTCATTGAGCTGGATGCCGCCCAGTTGCCGCGTGCGCTGGACGATGCCGACGTGGCGGCGATCAATACCAATTTTGCCATTCAGGCTGGGCTGATGCCGGCGCGTGACGCAATCGCGATGGAAAGCCTCCAGTCGCCTTACGCCAACATTATCGTGGTACGCGCTGAAGACAAGGATAGCCCGGTCATCAAGAAGCTGATCAAGGCATTCCAGAACGATGAAATCAAGGCCTTCATCAAGAAAGAATTTAAGGACTCCATTTTCCCCGTCTGGTAATTCTTGTTCTTCATATGATCTAACCCGCCCGGCAAATCCGCGCATCGACAATATGGTGTGCGTCTGCCGGGCGCCGATATTTCGATCGATATCCCGATGAAACCAGGGACTCGCCAGGCAAGCGCGAGCCTGCAGGCCGCGCAATGCCGGTTTCAGCGGCGCAATAAATACGGAAGCGAGCGGACATGAGCACATTTGACGGAATCCGGGTGCAAGCTGGTGCAGCCAACTATTTTTCCGGTGTCGGCGCGCTGGCGCATTTCGATGCATTTTTTCCAGACGCCACCTTGCGGCAGGCGCTATGGATCGGCGGGCCGCGTGCCCTGGCGGCCGCCCGGCCGTATCTGCCGCCGGTATTCGATGACGATGCACGCTCGATTCGCTGCGTATTTTCTGGCCATTGCAGCGAAAGCCTGGTTGCCGGCTACGCCCGGGATGGGCGGAATGCCGATCTGGTGATCGGTATTGGCGGCGGTTCCGCGCTCGATACCGCCAAGGCGGTCGCCGCCCGACTGGACAAGCCCTTTGTCGCCATTCCCACCGTGGCCGCCACGTGCGCGGCATGGACGCCGCTTTCGGTTTGGTACGACGATGAAGGCCGTGCGCTCGGTTTTGAGCTGTTTTCACTGGCTAGCCGGCTTGTTCTCGTCGATCCGCGCATCATACTGGCAGCGCCGCCGGAATATCTGCGCGCCGGCATCGGCGATACGCTGGCCAAATGGTACGAAGCGCGGGTGTTGTGCGATGCTGCGCCAGCTCTGCCGCTGACGGCGCAGCTCGGCCTGTCGGTTGCCCGGCAGATTCATGACGTATTGCTGGCGCAGGGCGCTGCAGCGTTGACGGCCATTGGGGCTGGTGCGGTGAATGAAGCGTTGGTCCAGGTCATTGATGCCATTATTGCCGGCGGTGGCCTGGTCGGCGGCCTGGGTGAGCGCTATACACGTGTTGCCGCTGCGCATGCCGTCCATAATGGGCTGACCGTCATCCCGGCAACGGCGGGCATTCTGCATGGCGCCAAGGTGGCTTATGGCATTCTCGTGCAGTTGGCGCTGGAAGGGCGGCGAGAGGAATTGCTGCACCTGGAGACGGCGCTGCGTGCGCTTGGTCTGCCGCGGCGGCTGGCTGATCTGGGCGTCGATCCGACGCAGGAAAGCGATATAGCTGCCTTTGTCGCGCGTATCCTGCGTCCGGAAGAAAGCATTCATTTTTTGCCGGGCCTCGTCGATGCCGAGCGGCTGCGCAAGGCGCTGGCCGAAGTTGAAGCGCTGCCAGCGATAACCTGAATGCGCAGTTGATTATCTGCACTGAGTACTGTACTGGATGAAATTAAGTTAAGGTTGGCCGTCTAGGCTCGGACGCTATAGCAAGGGTTTCGCGAACATTCGTCAATACTGTTGGCGATCTATTTTTCAAGTGGCTTATTTCGAATGAGATTTTGCTGGTTGTATCTGTATTCAGTCAGATCAATATACCTGAGACAGTCCTGATTGGAGTTGCTGTAATTTATAACAGATGTAAGCCATAGAAACTGGTACCAAAAATACCTGAGACTATTTTATAAAGAGCTATATAATTAACTAAGATGTGGAGCATAAATAATGCTCAATTTTTAATATAATTATAAGTATTTTTTACTCATCATAAGATCCCGTAATCTTTTGAGATAAAACTATTCCTAGAATACTACCAATGATACTTAATATTATATTATAGGTAAAAAGAATTATGAATGTTGCTCCTGTGTCGCCAATACGGTCTACATGTCCACCAAAATATTCATAAATACATGCCATTAGTTCTCCAATCATGGTTCCGTATATGGCCATAGACATTCCTATAAATATCTTCCAATGTGGCGCTAAATAAGCAGATATTAATGCAGCAAAACTAGGTGTGCAAAGTAATATCAGCCGTAGTGGTTCATGGTTGCTAAATGCGACATATAACGCTTGCCCAAGCACGAATACACTAATTCCAGCTAATGAAGCTCGTGGTGTGGTCCAATGAGTCATGGTTTATATCCAGATTCTCTTAGCTGTGGCCCTGGATTAATGGGCCAATTAGGCCACTGCCTAGAAGTAATATACTGCCCACAAGCTTTTAAAGCTTGTTCTATACAATAACAACAGTTATTTCTGAAAAAATTATAGTTTTGACATTTTTGTATTTCCTGTTTTACGCAACCATCCCCTTCTCGACCTTCTGCTTTTCTACAAGTTGCTCCTTGATGCACAGGGTCTGGATGGATTCCATCGGGGTCAAAACTCAATGTGTCACTATCATTGCCATTAAATCGAATAAAGCAATGTTGGCCAGGGATCAACCGAAATTTAATTGTACGGTAACACATCTCTGCTTCGAGGCCTAATAGGTCAATCCAACTTAACGGATTACCTTCGACATAGGCATAAGTATTGATTCCGCCGTATAGACCGATGGGATCGGATTGCAGATAACGCCCAGAGAGAAGATCGTAATTACGGAAGAGATTGTAATGGGTAGAAGACTCCGTGTCGAAATACTGGCCGGGGAAGCGCAGATTGAGGATGAATGGCCGCCCGCGTAAGGGTAGGCCGTGGTATGGGAGAGTGTGCCGAACGTGCGGGTTTCCTGCCGGAGACGTCCTTGGGCATCGTAGGCGTATTGGCGGTTGCCGGTGATGCTGCCGTTCTCCACTTCATCAATCCGGGAGAGCCGTCCGACGCCGTAGGCTCGCGCATCCTAGGTATGGCGGGTCTGTCGGCCATCGGCATAGGTGATGTGTATCGCACGGTTCAGCGCGTCATAGGCGGTACGGGTGATCTGGTCCTTGGTGTCGGTATGGGTGATCTCATTGCCAGCAGCGTCATAAATGCTGACGGTGACGCCGGTGTCCGGACTTCGGGTCTGAAGGTGGTTATCCAGGCCGTCAAGGGTATAAGCCGTCACGAGGTTTCTCGGGTCGATTATGCCAATACCGAACCAAGCGTGGCACAAACACAAACCATTGCAGATACCCGGCCATGGTTAGTGGCCCCCACGTCATCACCATCCAAGTCAAAAATGCCGTACCCGTATTAAGCTGATCAATCGGCGTAATCAAAGTCAACCCAGTGTAGATCAACTGAACCGCTAAACTTGCCGGGAATGCCAACGCATATAGCACAATCGATGAAATGAATAATGCTTCATTCTTATATTGAGGTAAAGCGTCTGACCATGATGACCACGCATACCACGCTAACCCAATATGGAAAAGAATAAATAGAGCCCGTACCAATCGACCGCACATTATTGTCTGCCCCTATGTATATTGCAAAGAATCTTGCAACCATAGTAGAGATCGTCTGCGTACTCTTGGCAGTCTGTCAGTGGTCCGATGCCATAGCGTGGTTTGCTCGGCTTGGCAAAGTTGCGAAGGACACATTGCTCGAAACATTGCTCCTTGTCGTCATCAACTTCCTTGCAAGATCTCCGGTCGTAATAGTCCTCATCTGGGCGCGTCAGGTGCGGCTCTCCAGACAATGGATTGCCATCGGTGGTAAGTCCTCCACAGGAAACGGAACCATCAGCACGAGTTACGCAGAGGTATTGATGATTGAATAGTAGTGGCCCTTGAGTGCCGGGGGGCCAAGTGGGCGCTGGCAGTACCAACCTTTCAACCCCTCCGGATCGACCATTATGGTTGGGCGATTTTCGACATAGCTATAAGTATTGATTCCACCGCTCAGTCCGATAGGATCGGACTGCAGATAACGCCCGGAGAGAGGATCATAATCACGGAAGAAATTGTAAGCCCCGGTAGTTACTCTCGTTTTGCAACAACGATGATGTCCCTGTCGAGTTCCGGAGGATTCCCCAAGAAATCTCCAAAATGTGCATGTTCCCAATTTTTTTCCATCTGAATTTCAAAAGCACATTTTGCAAAAAATGCAGCCAAGGCAAGCAACTCTTCCCTGCTCGCCAAAATAGATACCTCACGCAGAGATTGAAGAGCCTCGCTGTCCGTCAAAGAATAACCATAGATATTCATTTAATCAGCCTCAAATTTCAGAACTATCCTGAATTGTATCACCCATGCCTTGGAAAACTTGACATGCAGTTAGATCACTTGCTACACATTGATAAGCAGCCATGCTCATAACTAAATCATTTAGGAATGGCGTGCACCACATGATCTTGAATCCCTTCCCGCGTAAGAAGTTTTTTACACGGTTCTTGAGTTTCGATGGGTCAGAGCCGTGACTACCGGTGCCATCTTTGTTGACCACAATTTCTTTGCGCCCCTTCTCATAAGCGTGAGCATGGGATTGCTGTCCCGACACATGCGGAGGGTCGACTCTAACCGTAGTCGAATTACCCCCCGGAATTCGAGTGGGTTGGCCAGAACTGGCTAACCCCCCGTCCGGATCCTCCTCTGGGGGCATCAAACCGAAGGGCCCGGAAAGCGGTGGATTTTGCCACAACACTGTGTTGTGCTCATCAGTGACCCAGCGCGGCGTATTCAAATGATCCAAATGCACGTAATAAACCTGCATCTGCGCCAGGACGGGAAAGGTACCCATGAAGCCTAAAAACGACCAAGAATACTCCAATCAACAAGCGGGGCAAACAGACAATGAACACTGGGCGAGACAACTTCAAGCTATTTGTACGGATATACAAACGCTCAGAGAAGAAATCACTTATGCACGCCCACGCCCCTCATTCAAAATAGATGTATCAAGCGACGCGCTTTTCTTTATCAGCTATCAGCTGAAGATAGAGAAGTAAGTTTTTGCTATTTACTTTCTTCTTCATCGCCAAACATTAAATATCCATCAAAAGAAAGCGATGCACGTATTTCGGCTAAAAATGATATTTGCGTACTGGATAGATAAAAGTAAGGTCGTTCCTCAGGACCCATCGAGTTAATATTGATTACGAAACTGTTAACCACCGAAGGTGTGTTGACCAACTTAGAAAGTACCGCTTGATTATTATGCAATTCTTCAAAAAGAAAGTTTGTGTACTGCTCGAACAATTCAATATCATATCTAAATAGGGAATAGCCTATCAGCACGGTTGAGAAAGGTTTTTGATAGATACATCCTTTACTTTGTTGGAATTTGACAAACAGTTCTTCAGAAATAAGCTGCCTAAGCTGTCCTGCTGCCGTCGCCATCTCGATACTAGCGTAGGAATCACTTGGGCACTGCGGAGCCAGATACATTCGAATTAACGGGATCATTGCTATTTCCATCGCTTATAAACGTATTCACCACCAAGCGTTTTGCAATTTGAACTGCGTTTCAAAACGATACGTCCATCCTTGCAACCACAAAGATTATAAGCCCCCCAACCTCTGCTTCCAAGCAAATCATGCTTAATCTTATGGGGATTTATACCTAGGCGTCGTAGTAGTTTCTCGTCCAATTTCTTGTCGCAAGAATTTTCTGGGGGTAGAGGTGGGCAAGTTTGGCGAAGAATTCCATTATTATTTGATGAAGAACCTGAACTACTTCCTTTGCCGCCTCTAAGTGCTTCATCAATATACGAATTCCCGGTGCTGCTACCTAGTGGCAGAGGTACGCTCTGACATATATAGACGTTGCCAATCAACCGGCAATTGATGGCTAGCCCTTGGGGGCCTATATAACTTAACGGATTACCTTCGACATAGGCATAAGTATTAATTCCGCCGTCTAGTCCGATGGGATTGGACTGCAGATAACGCCCGGAGAGGGGATCATAATCACGGATAAGATTGTAAGAGCCATAAGTGGCTCCCTTTCTCTTTAGCAGCTATCAGCCGAAGACAGGGGATGAGGTTTACACTTTTTACTATAAGCTTCATCAGCAGGTTATGTTATGAATAAGAAACGTATTTCGTGCTCAGCAATCAACGCATGCGCTCCAACTAGATCAGGCCTTGCATCCATTCTTGCAATGTAAACCTGCACCAAGGACATGTTTATTTGCTCGTATGGATTCCAATCAAAGAACTGGACGAATTCAAGCTTGGTACTCCCTTCGACTTTAAACCGAACAGGAGAATCCCATACTTTATAACTACTACCCAATAATCCTATTTGAAACTCCAAGTCGGGTATTTCGGGACGAGGCACAACTTGTATAAATGGCAGGGGTGCTTCCCGGTATCTACAGGGTGAGACATAAGCACACTTACACAATACTATTCCCTGAAATAGTCCTTGTTCCACAAGAGTAAAGGCCTCTTGAATTTCCGGGCCCATCGGCTCATCAGCATCTTGGAAGTATGTATTCCAGTTGTGCCTAACTGATTCGCGAAATTGAAGCATGACAGAGGTGATGTCGTTAAGCTTGTCCATTATTAACCTCCTACTAAACCTTGGTTTGGGCTTTCTTATTTATCTTCCTGTTGTCTGTTGCTATAGTTATTGAGCTGCTTGCGCAGAACTGACCAACTATCATTCAAAAACCTTTTAGCACCGATATTTGTAATGGATGCATCCTTAAGAATTTCATCAACAAGTTCTAATCGATGCTTGAATGTACCCCCAGAGAATCTATCAATAAGGCTCATTGCTACAGCAAAATCATCAATTTCACTTTTGGAGCCATAACTACACCTGTCCCAACCTTTAAATACCTGTTTGTGCCAAAGCTTGAGAATTCCTAGGGGTCTTAGGAATCAAACGTTCCCCAAAAGGTTGTCTCTGGGCATTTTAAGCACTGTCTTGTAGAGATCAAGGTGTCGGTGATTGAAGCGAAACTCGGTCTGCTTGAGGTACAGATCGAACTTATCCCTTCGCACACCATGAAACTGCACCAGCCGATGCTTGGAATCGCTTAAGAAAGACTCGATGCCGTTGACATACCTGGAGCCTTTGACTTGCCTCGGTTGCCGTGATTGACCCGAAAGTGCTTCTCCAAACCCAAATCAACCCGGCCATCGTAGCCACGCCAGCCATCGGTGTGGATAATGCTGTTGGGGTCCATTTTGCCGCGGATGATGGCTTGTAGCGTGGCTTTGGAAGCATTTAGGCGCGATTTCGGTATAGACACAATCGCCTCGCTTGAGCAGACCAAAAACGATGGTTTTACCGCCTGCGCCACGCCCGCGTTTGCCTCGGATACGCTTGGGGGCGAAATAGAACTCATCGGCTTTAAGCTCGCCCGAGAACGGAGACTGCACAGCGCATTCTTGGGCCAGGCGGACAAGAATGCGTTGGTACACCGCATTGACCGAGCGCACGGAAAGGCCACACAACTGCGCGACATCCGTGGCGGTCAATTCCATGGCAAACAGGCGCAAAAGATGTCGAAACTTGGCCTCACTGATCTTTGAAGGGCGGTAGTACTTGTTTTTGCCTGGCATCTCAAGAATCAAACATATATTGAACACATGTTTGATTCCTAAGACCCTAATGTATTACGCTATTCAGCTATTATGTAGATCAACAGGTTAACGCTGGACTCGTTTGATTCTGTTCGTGATGCTAGGAGCTGCCTGATAAAAAGGAGCAAAAATGGTGACGGAAAAATTTAAAAATATGGCTCTTTCATTTGCAGGGTGTGATGGCGGTAACCTGCAGTCTGAAGTTTGGTTTTGCGGGATGGAGTGGGGCGGTACGCAAAATAATGATGAAAAAATAGCGTCAGACTTTGACGCGCAACCTGAGCCCACTTGTTGGCAAGACAAGAATTTTGAAGGCAGCTGGAATGCACAATATAACCAAAAAATCTGCTGGTTTTTGCACTATTTCTACGATTTTTATTGGGAAAAGATGAGCTATCAGCAGTTTGTCGAAACCTACAAGATCATGTATCGCAAGCCTGATGGCTGTGGGTTCAAGATGAACATGTTCCCTATTCGTTTTAAAGGGCGCAAAGACGTGAAATGGAATGAGTTGTTGGACAAGGCTACAGGGTTTGATTCATTTCATGCGTACCGTGAGTGGTGCGTGACGCATCGCGGCGCGTTTTTTCGAGAGCAAATGCGCAAAAATCAACCTAAACTTGTGATGTGCACTGGTATAGAAGAAAAAGAAAACTTTTTCCGATTCTTTGCCGGGGAGGCTAATTACCAAACGCTTGACTGCAGTCGCTTCACTCTCTTTTACGCAATGCACGGCAATACGCTAGTTTGTGTATCACCATTTTGGGGCGGGAAAAACGGCATCAACTCTTACGAAAAAATGGAAGTGCTTGTCCGCAAAGTGCAGGATTTGCTCCGAAAGAGTTGAGAACGGACGCTTAAGTCTCATTTCCACGTCACGGTCGCGGCGCGATGGCGCGGAATAGCCGATGGGAGTCGGGCGCGCACAGCGCACAAGTCGTCATGTAGTCATGAAGATGCGGCTACGGCGCGGCAGGCGGATTGGACGCACTGCACTCGTGTCCCGTCATTCTTGGCTTTTCAACGGTTGCTGTGGGCTTGAGCCAGTCCATCGCCCACCTCGAATTTAGTCGACGGCCTGGCGGAGGGCGCGGCGCACTTTTTCGTAGGCTTCAAGCAGGCGGCGATGTGCGGTGCAGCCGTTGAAATCCCGACCCGGTGCGGTATTGAGGCCGAAAAAGCGTTCTTTACCGGCTAGCAGCGCTTCCGCCTGCTGTAAGGTCGCGGGCGTATATAGGCTGGCGAGCGCTTGCCGGCAGGTTTTCTCCAGTCCTGCTTCGCGCAGATTGAGCAGGGTTTCGATGCAGCGATAGACCCTGCGCCGCGCGGTGTCGATTTGGCCGAACTGGTGAATCCAGTCGCAGCCTTCGCGGATGGCCGTTGCCTCGCCCGCGGCGAGCGCGAGCAGTGTTTTCAGTTCGCCTAGGCGCAGCGTCTCCCAAAATGAGCCGGCATCGGGCGCCAGGCCGATCAGCGCGGCAACCAGGTGCTCGTCGGCCAGGCCGGATTCGTTGAGTGCGGCGAGCAGGTCGCGACAGGCTGCGCTGTCTAGCCGGAGCAGGTTGAGAATAGCATCCCGGAAAGCGTCGGCGGCGGCGTTATTTTCGTATTCCAGATCGTCGACCGGGTAGATTTCCGACATGCCGGGCACGAGCAGGCGGCAGGCATAGACGCCCAGATGGGTGTAATCGGCCGCGTAGATATCGAACCCTTGCGCCTCGATCAGGTGAACCAACCAGGCGTATTCCTCATCCGTCGTTGCGGAAAAATTCCAATCATGGAAAGCGAAGTCCGGCACATTGCCAAGGAAAGGCCAGCCGACGATGCCGCTTGAATCGACAAAGTGGATTTCCAGATTCGGTGCGCCGGCGATTTCGTCGAGATCAAAGCCGGGTTCCGGAAAACCATCGAGCGCATTGAGCGCGCGCCCTTGCAACAGCTCGGTCAGCGCGCGTTCAAGGGCGATCTCAAAGCGCGGATGCGCGCCGAAGCTGCAATAGCAACCCTGATCATGAGGGTTGAGTAAAGTGATGCAGAGCACCGGGTATTGGCCACCGAGCGAGGCGTCGCGTACCAGAATGCCGAAGCCGGCGTTGCGTAGTGCGGCGATGCCGGCGGCAAGGCGGGGAAAGCGGGCAAGCATGGGTTCCGGTACGTCCGGCAGGCATTGTCCCTCGCTAAAGATGCGGAATTTGACGTAGCGCTCGATGATTTCTGACAGCGCCTGTACCCGCGCTTCGGACGGCGTGTTGCCCGCGGCCATGCCGTTGCTGACGTAGAGGTTGCCGAGAATATTGACCGGGAACCAAACCTGCGCGTTATCGCGCAAGCGGGTAAAAGGCAGGGCGCAGATGCCCCGCTCCGCATTACCGGAATTGTGGTCAACCAGGAACCGGGGATCGAGGCTGCCCTCCGGGTCGTAAAAACCGCGTAATGCCTGCGTGAGTAGCCCGTCCGGCCAGCGGCCTTCTGTGGAGAGGGGAAACCAGCGCTCCTGGGGGTGATGGATGAAGTCGGCATTAGCGTAGCGTTTGCCGAGATCGTAATGCGCCCAGAAGTAATGGCATGACAGCCGCTCACAAAATTCGCCCAGTGCGCTGGCGAGCGCGGCCGGCCGGGAGCTGCCCTTGCCGTTGGCAAACAGCAGCGGACAATCACGCTCGCGTAGGTGTACCGACCAGATGTCGCCCAGCGGGTTGAGCCAGGAACGCTCTTCCACATGGAAGCCCAGCGCCGCCAAGCGCGCCTGCATATGCAGGATGCTCGCTTCGAGAGGCGCGTCCTTGCCGGGCAGGAAATGTTCACGACGTTCGGCCTGTTCGGTACCTTCAATGCGGCCGGCGGCCGGGGACGCGTCATCAGTCGCTGTCATCGCCTCCTTGGATAGCGTGTTGTCTGGCGTCATTTGAGGCGTGCCTTATTGCGCCAGCGCGGCCGCAAAGTCGGCGATGAGGTCATCCCCATCTTCAATTCCGACGGAAACGCGGATGAGCGATTCGGCAATGCCATATTCTGCGCGGCGTTGAGGGCCAAGCTCAAAATAGATTGTCTGGGCGACGGGCAGTGCCAGCGTGCGGTTATCGCCCAGATTGGTTGAGGGAATAACGATGCGGAACTTGCGAAAGATGTCGAGGCAATCGCAACCCTCGCGCAGCTCGAAGGCAAGAATGCCGCTGCTGCCGCTAAATAGCCTCCTAGCGCGTTCATATTGCGGGTGGGTGTCCAGACCGGGGTAGTGGATACGCGCGACTTGCGGATGCGCGGCGAGAAACTCGGCCAGGCGTTGTGCATTGGCGCAGATGCGCTCCATGCGCAATGCCAGCGTTTCCGAGCCGACCGCCAGATGGTGCGCCGATTCCGGGCCAAGTGTCGCGCCGATGTCGCGCAGCCCTTTCTTGCGGATTTGCGTAAGCCCCCAAAGTGCGGGATTGCCTTTTTTATAGAAATCGTAGAGATGCGGATAAGCGGCCCAGTCGAAGCAGCCCGTTTCGGTGACGGCCCCGCCCAGGGCGTTGCCGTGTCCACCGATATACTTGGTCAGCGAATTGATGACGAGCGAAGCGCCGACGTTTTTGGGACGGAAGAGATACGGCGAAGTGACCGTGTTGTCGACAACATAAATCAGAGCCCGCTCGCGGCATAGCTGCCCGATGCCTTGCAGATCGGCGACCTGCGTGCAGGGATTGGCGATCGTTTCAAGAAACACCATCCGCGTTTCTGGCCGCAGTGCAGCGGCCACATGGGCGGCATCCGTCGTATCGACAAAGGAGACGGCGATGCCGATCTGCGCCAGCGTTTCAAACAGACTGGTGGTGTTGCCGAACAAAAAACGGCTGGCGATCAGGTGGTCGCCAGCACGCAGCAAGGCCAGCAGCGTCGCCGAAATGGCGCCCATGCCGCTGCCGAACGTCGCCGTGGCGAGCCCCTGTTCCATGCGTGTGATCCTGTCTTCCAGCGCCATCGTCGTCGGCGTACCCTGGCGGCCATAAACAAAGCCGGCCTGCTCGCCCTGGAATACCCTAACCAGATCGTTGACGTCGGTAAAGCCGAAGGCGGCAGAATTGTGGATGGGTTTATGCACCGCCCCATGTTCAGTGGATTTGGCGCGATCACAGTGCAGATTGCCGGTCGTAAAGCCGAGTTCTTTCATGAGCCTCTCACAGAAAAAAATAGAACGTGTCGGAGCAGACACAACAGGGCATAGATTATCCTCGATTTAGCGATGGCGCAGAGGCCGCTTGCCTGACCCAGCGTTTCGATGGACAGCGGTGCCGTGGTGCTCCGGGACGGGCTGTTAGCCTCGCCATATGCTTGGCTGGTTTCTAACGCGCCTCCGCGGAGGGGGGCGATTTTACCGGCTGTCACGCTACGGGGGCGCCATTGTGGAAGCGCGTCACGCAGCCGACCGGCAGCGGATGCCAGGTTTCGTTATCGGTCAGCGGCTTGGTCACGATGACGGCGACGCGGTCGTTGGGCGTGGTGACTTCGCTGAAATCGACAGTCATGTCTTCGTCCATCAGATGGGCAACCGGGAAAGGCGCCTGGCGGATGATGTAGTGCAGTTCCGTCGTGCGGTGGGCGAACAGGCTATCGCCGTTGGAGAGCAGAAAGTTGAAGGAACCGAAGCGCCGCGTTTGTGCCGCGAATTCGTCAATGGCCGCATGCAATGCCTCTTCTGGCGGCATGCCGGCGGGAAAACGCTGGCGCAGGTCTTGCAGCAGCCGACAAAAAGCCAGTTCACTGTCAGTTTGACCGACCGGCAGAAAGCTACCATCGAGTGTGGGCTCGTAATTCGTCAGATTGCCGTTGTGCGCAAAAATCCAGTAACGCCCCCAGAGTTCGCGGCTGAAAGGGTGTGTATTTTCCAGACTAATGCGGCCCTGCGTCGCCTTTCGGATATGCGCGATGACGTTGAGTGATCGGATCGGGTAATGTCGCACCAGCGCCGCAAGCGGCGATTCGCAGGAGGGATTGTGGTCGAGGAAAAGGCGCGCGCCTTTTCCTTCAAAGAAAGCGATCCCCCAGCCGTCGCGATGCGTATCCGTTGTGCCGCCACGGGCCTGAAAGCCGGTAAAGGAAAAGCAGATGTCGGTGGGGACATTGCAATTCATTCCAAGAAGCTGGCAGATGGCAGTTTCTCCTTATTGAAGCGTATTTCAGAAGTTTGGGGACCAGCCGCCGCCGTCCCGTTAATGACCAATAGACCGGGCGGCGGGCAGCACGCGCAGTTTAGGCGTAACTCCTGGCGTTGCCAAAGAAGCATTTTTTATTTGCTTATAGCCGGGCGGCAACGCCGGCGCGCGCATGGCACCGCGTCGGCGCGGGATACCCCTTCGGAACCCCGCGTGGATAGGGCATTTCCGGGGCGCCCCCTCTGAAACCCGTGTGGATAAAGGCGCTCCGGGCAGGCGCCTCTGGAACCCTTATGAATAAAGGGGTTTAGGATAGGGTGCCCGCAAATGCCCTGTTTATAAGGGGTTCAGGGCATGTGCTCTGAGATGCCCGTGCATAAGGGACTTCAGAGCATCTGCCCTAAGCCACCCCAAATAGATCGCCCGGGCTTCGCCACAAGACAAGGCGAGGCCAACGCCCAGCGCCATATTTGGGCAAAGAAGCCGCTATACCAGGAAACCGGCCTAATGCTTGGGTAAATTCTGGAAGAGGCCGCGCAACGCATTTTGCAAATCGGCCGGCAGAACGACGAATTTTGCATTCGGCGAGTCGGCCATTTTGCTCAGGCTGTTGATGTACTTTTCGCCGAGCAGATAGAACATCGGCAGTTCGTTGGCGCCAAAGACTTCCGTCACCTTGGTGATGGCCTGTGAGGATGCATCGGCCAGCGTAATCTGTGCTTCGGCGTCCCGCTTGGCTGACTCCAGCCGCGCTTCGGCGGACAGGATCATTGACTGTTTTTCACCTTCCGCCTTGGTCACCATCGCCTTGCGCTCGCGTTCGGCGGATGCCTGCATTTCCATGGCTTTTTGCATCGAAGGTGAAGGCTTGATGTCCTGGATTTCGACCGACTTGACGGTCAGGCCCCAGTCAAGCGCTTCATCGGCAACGCCGGCTTTCAGGCGAGCCTTGATCATGTCGCGCGAGGAAAGTGCATGGTCGAGATCCATTTCGCCGACGATCGAACGCAAAGTCGTCATGATCATGTTGCGGATGGCCTCGACATAATCTTCCACCCCATAGACGGCTTTGACCGGATCGGTGACCTTGATGAAGGCGATCGCATTGACGACGATGACGGCATTGTCGCGGGTAATGACTTCCTGCTCTTGGACATCAAGGATGATGTCCTTGGTTGTGACCCGGTAGGCTACCGAGTCGAGATAGGGGATGATGAAGCGCAGGCCGGGCAACAGCGTAATATGGTATTTGCCCAAGCGTTGAACGATCCATTCCTCGCCTTGCGGCACAATGCGCACGCCCTGGGCGACCGTCAAGGCGATAAAGGCCATAAAAATCAGTGCTGTCAGGGTGGCGCCGCTTACCATGATGATTACTCCTCTACTTTGATGAAATTACCTTCCACGGCGACGATGCGTACGCGCGTGCCGGATGAAATGGGCGCGTCCGCATAGCATTCCCAGCAGTCCGCCCCCAATATAGGCTTCTGGAAACGTACGCTGCCGCGCGCATGAGGCGTTAGATTGCTGACAAGAACGCCGGTTTCGCCGATGACATCGGATGCCGAGGTGCCGATGGCGGTCATGGTTTTTGGCCGGAGAAAACGGAACCAAAGGATGACCTGCGCGCTCGACAGTATCGCCCACAGCAGGATCTGTGCCGCTATGCCTAGGCTGGGTATCGCCAGCAAAACGAGGCCGACAGTGATGGCGCCGATGCCAAACCAGAGCGTAAAAAAGGCGGGAATCAGAAGTTCTGCCATGATCAGACAGAAACCCAGTATCAGCCAGTACCACCATTCGATCATGTGTATTCTCCGCGGATGATGCAAAACACCTATGCGCTATGAGGCGCGGGAGGCTTGCGCCAGTTTAGCGCAGACGGACGCGGAATAGGGTAAATAGGGTAATAGGGCGCAGCGAAGGGTCGGCAGCGCGCTGGTACGAAACGCCTAGGCGGCCTGGCGGCGGTAAATCCAGATCTTGGCGGGCGGCAGATTACGGAATACGGTGTTGTGGTGGAAACAGGTGATATTGTCATCCTCAGCCAGTTCTGGAATAGGGTTGCGTAGGCCATAACTGAACTGCACCAGAATCGAATCCTGATGGCGGCACAGTTCCCCGTGGAAGCAGCGGATAATTTCACGGACATCATTGGCGGGCAGGCTGCGGAAGGGTAATGAGGAAACAATGGTTTTATTGTTGGCCGAAGTCCATTCCGGCAGATGTTGAATCTTGTTGCGGCGCAGTTCGATGGTGGGCATTTTGTGCGCCAGCGCGTCGGCTAACTGTGCGTTGTTTTCGCAGGCAAGGAAGCGGGCATTATCCGGCAATGCTTTAACCAGGGTTTCGGTAATTGCACCGCTGCCTGCGCCGGCCTCGATGACCAGCGCGTCGGGAGCGCCGTAGTGTAGCGCGGCGTTAGCCATCTCTGTGGCCAACGTTTGAGATGAGGGCGCGATGGCGCCGATGCTTTGCGGATGGGTGAAAAACTGACGGATGATGCGGGTTTTCTGACTGGCGCCGGTCGCGATTGCTGTCCAGCGTGCCGAAGGTGTTTTAAAAGTTGATAGGCTTGTGTTGGAATCCATTTGAATTATTTGTACCAATCAGTCAATACCGAAAAACCAGAACGCGCGGATGGCAAAAAGCCCAACAAAAACGGCGGATGACCCGCATCCGCCGCAAGTGTTCCGCGAGGCGGACAACGCAGCACGATACAACACCAAGCACCGCAGAATACTGCCGGTGGCCGGCAAATTCACGGCCACCGCTGGGTGTCTGGATACATTTTCCGGAGAGGGCGACTGCCGCGATCACGGCTTTACCGCCTGGCGTGGCGACACATAATAACCATTACTTTAACCTATGTTTTATGGTTTTTGTGAAAACGGGCATTGCCGCCGCAGACGGTGTGTTCGCCTATCTGCCGGAATGCGCGCGATGTCAGTATCAATGCACATGGCGTATTTCGCACATGGTGTATTTCAGAAAAGGCGCTGGCGGCGCTCCGTTTTTTTGTTTTCTGGATTCATCGCTACATCCGCTATACCATGCGTGTCTGGTATTGAAGAGTTCAAAGGAAAACCGCCATGCTTGCCAAGGAAGTGACCCCCAGCCTGATCGTCAGATATCTCGACCAGTACGTGATTGGCCAGGAGGCGGCGAAGAAGGTTCTAGCCGTCGCGGTGTATTCGCATTACCGCAAGATTTCGCTCGTGCAGCAGGCGGGTAATGTCGCCAAGAGCAATGTGCTGCTGATCGGCAACTCCGGCACGGGCAAGACGCTGATGTGCGAAACGCTCTCGCGCATGCTGGGTGTGCCTTTCGTCACGGCCAATGCAACTTCGCTGGCGCAGACGCAATATGTCAATCAGGAAATCGAAGCGGCGCTGCTGCGCCTGATCGACCGTGCCGGGGGGGATATCGCCAGGGCGCAGCTCGGTATCGTTTTCATCGACGAGATCGACAAGCTCAAGGCGGGCAAGAGCGAGGCGCGTGTAACCTCGGGCGAGAGCGTTCAGCACGCCCTGCTCAAAATCATGGAAGGTGCGCCGGTCAAGTTTGAGGATGGTCGCTACATTGATACGACGAACATCCTGTTCATTTGCGGCGGCGCTTTTGTCGGGCTGGAAAAAATTATGTCGAAGACGCACGGCTTCGGCTTTATTGCCACGTCCGACAGCGATGACCAGAATATCCTCGAACGCCTGAACAAGCGCGTCAAGCCGACCGACCTTTTTGAGTTTGGCCTGATTCCGGAATTTACCGGGCGCTTGCCCATTGTGGCCCGCTTCGATGATTTGTCGCGCGAGATGCTGGCGCGCATCATGAGCGTGCCCAAAAATGCCATTTACCGGCAGTTTGTGGATATTTTCCGCGCCGAAGGCGTCGACCTTGTCGTCGCGCCGCGCGTGTTCGAGCAGATTGCAGAAATTGCCATGGAGTACAAAACCGGCGCCCGTAGCCTGCGCGGCATTTTCGAAGAGTTGATAACGCCGGTTCTCTACCTTGTGCCGGATAACCCGGATATCGTTCGCGTCGAGATCAACTCGCTGTTCGAAGAGCCGCAGCTTGTCCGGCAGGCTTCATAACCGGCGAGGCGCCGGTTCCGTCCTGATTCAACGATAGACCAGTACTGGAATCTTGCTATGCGTTAGCACTTTGCTGGTTTCGCTACCGAGCAGAAGGGCGCCGATACCGCTGCGTCCGTGCGAGGCCATGAAGATTAGGTCGCAGCCCTGCTGGTTAGCCGCTTCGATGATGGCTTCGTAAGGAATGTCGTTGTGGATCGACAGCTTTGCGCAGGGAACGCCTGCTTCCTGACAGAGGGTTTCGATGAAGTTGAGGATTTTTTGCGCTTCTTCCTCGGCGAGCCGGGCGAATTTTTCCGGCGAACCGGGATCGACCAGCGCACCTTCGCCGAAGAAGCATTCCGGAAAATCCGGTGTAGCGTAGAGCGCGGTAATGCGCGCTCCACTTTCTTTGGCAAAGGAGACTGCGCGTCTGGCGGTTGCCTGTGAGAGTTCAGAACCGTCCGTCGGGACGAGAATATGCTTGAACATGATGTCTCCTTGCTGATCCGACGCTTCCAATATAGCCGCAATTTTCTAAAAAGGAAAAGTAGCGCAGGATTTCTGGCAAGGTGCCTTGATGCAAACGTATCACTGCATGCTTTATCAGTATGCTATGGCTGGCGAGCTGATAAGGCGGGTTGTTCCTGATGGTCCTCCTTGTCCGCCATTTGCCATGTGCCGCTACCACGTATGCCGTAGCGATCGGATGTCCGGCTGGGACGGCCGTGTTTTATGGCCGCCATGCACGAGCTGTAGAGGTGGTTTTGAGGGGGCCTGAAGCCATGCCGCTGATGATGGCTTCAGGCTGCGGTTATTTACACCGACCGATCAGCGAACGGGAGAACAGCCTTTATAAAGAAGGACATCGTTGGGTGCGGTAATAGTGATATTTTGTGAGCGATAGTTCTCTGCATCCATATAGTCGGTTGTCAGTGAATAACCGCGCCCTTTGAAGAAGGTGTCTACGTTATCTGAGCGGTTCTGGTCGTAATGCAGCGTGATTTTCCGACCCTGTAAGCGGGCGGCTGCACGCGTGGGAAGGCCGGCGGAATTGAATTGGTAGGATACGTTGACGCGCTGGTCATTCTGGCAAACATAAGCGACCTGGGCGTTTTTGACGTGGCTTGTTGGTTTTTCAGCCATACGCTCCGCATTGTTGGCCTCGGGGCTGCAACCCTTGTACAGGATCTGATCATCAGGACCAGTGACGATAATTTGCTGGGTACGATAATTGTTGCTGTCCATATAGGATGAGTCCAGCCGATAACCATTCCGGTCGTTGAAGAAAGTATCCACATTATCGGAGCGATCAAGATTGTAGGCCATTTTCCGGTCTTGACCATTGAGCATGGCACGCGCCTGCGTGGGGATGCCTTGTGCGTTGAAGCTATAACGGACGCTTAGGTTTTTGCCTTGCTGACAACGGTAAGAAACGGTCCCGCCAGTATCGGCGGATGCGTAAATAGGTACGCCAAAGATCAGTGCTGCAGCGATGGATTGCCATGTTTTCATTTTTTAACTCCAGGTGAATGCAAGATTGTAAGATTTCCGCTGAAGCCCATGCTTTCCAAGGACGGTGTGTCTTCTCCGGATGTCAGAGGCCGTGATTTTGTTGCGGAAGCTTTATCGAACCACTTTTGCGATAGAACGGCTGAATATTCTCATATCACTACGGCTAAAGCTTGGATTTTGTGTGAAATTTTGTATCGTTACCGGATTTGACGAATTCCCGTTGAAGAAAGTAAAAGACAGCGTTTTGCCTTTTTGCGTGCATTCTGACCATGTAGAGGCGCCCGTTGGACTCAGATTAAACTATGTCCATGCTTACTGTTGCCGATAGTGTTGTTTTCGACGCGCAAACCGTGCGGCGCTTTGACATCAACGGCCCGCGCTATACCTCGTATCCGACGGCTGACCGCTTTGTTCCGTTGGCTCCGGATCGCGGTCAATATTGGCTTTCCCGGCGCGCAGCGGGGAAAAAAGAAGCTTTGTCGCTGTATTTCCACCTGCCGTTCTGCCCGACGATCTGCTACTACTGCGCCTGCAACAAAATCATCACCAAGGACCACGGGCGTTCGGCCAAGTACCTGCGTTACATTGCCCGGGAAATCGCCTTGCAGCGTCGTTTTCTTGCCGGTGATGACAATCTCGTCGAGCAGTTGCACTGGGGCGGCGGCACGCCCACTTTTCTTTCACACGATGAAATGCGCCAGTTGATGGCGGCGACGCGCCGGCATTTTCGCCTGCGCGAGGGCGGTGAATATTCGATCGAAGTCGATCCGCGTAAAGTTGATGCCGATACGGTCAAACTGCTTGGCGAGCTGGGTTTTAACCGTATGAGTGTCGGCGTGCAGGACTTTGATACCGCCGTGCAGCAGGTGATCAATCGCCGGCAGAGCGAAGAGGAAACGTTTTCCGTCATTGCCGCGGCGCGCGCCAACGGTTTTAGATCGGTGAGCATCGACCTGATTTATGGTTTGCCACGCCAGTCGGTCGAAAGTTTTGCGCGGACGCTGGAACGTACGCTGGCCGCCGCGCCGGACCGGCTGTCCATCTACAATTATGCGCATCTGCCGGGTCTGTTCAAACCGCAGCGGCGTATTCCGGAAGCGGATCTGCCGACGGCCGAAGCGCGTTTGCAGATTCTGGCGCTGGCGATTCGCACGCTGACGGATGCGGGCTACGTTTTCATCGGAATGGATCATTTCGCCAAACCGGAAGACGATTTGGCCGTTGCCCTGCGGGAAGGCCGATTGCACCGGAATTTCCAGGGCTATTCGACGTTTCCGGAGTGCGACATGCTCGCTTTCGGTATCTCGGCGATCAGCCAGGTCGGCTCGGCCTACTATCAGAACTTCAAAACGCTCGATGCGTATTACAGCGCGCTCGACCGCGGTGAGTTGCCCATATTCCGGGGGATTGAGCTGGATGCGGATGACCGGCTGCGCCGTGCGGTCATTCAGGGGTTGATGTGCCATTTCGCCCTGGATTTCGCCGCGGTTGAAACCGTCGCGCAGCGTGAGTTCGGGCATTCCGCACCTTCCCGCCAAGGGGTGGACGGACAAGGTTTTGATGGCTTTGAAACGTACTTCGCCGCCGAGCTGCGCGCTTTGGCGGACATGGTCGAGGCCGGCCTGCTCACGATCGAAAACCGCCGTCTCCGCGTGCTTCCCAAAGGCCGCATGCTGATTCGCGGCATCGCGATGGTCTTTGACCGCCGCTTGCGCGCCGACCGCGAACACCGGCGTTATTCCAGAGTGATCTGAACGACGGTGCCGGACTGTCGCGCCCTATCTGGCTGCCTCTGGGCGCCTCGGCCGCTTCCGGCCGTCTGCGGCGCAGTCGGCTGCGTTGCCCATATCAGCCGATGTTGCGCAGCAATACGTACACGCCCGTCCCCACCAGAATACTGAGCAGCGCGTTGCGGCTGCGCCATTGCAGCGCGGCGGTGAGGAGGATGGCAACAATTTCGAACCAGGGGCCGCCGACGTGCTCGCGGCTGGCGCCTGTCGCCGAATGCACGAGCAACAGCATCATGATTGCCGGCGGCAGAAAAACGCCCAGCCGCCGGACGAGCGGCGAATGTTCAAGCCAGAAGGCGGCGATGAAAGGCAAGGCGCGCAGCGCAAACGTCACCAGTCCCATGACAAGAATTGCGGCGATGGTGTAGGGCGTATCGATCATCGCGCTTTCCCTTTTCCGGCGGCGAGCAGGGCCTTGTCCGGCCAGCAGAGGCTGGCGATGATGCACAGGACGATGGCGGCGGCCAGCGCATGCTGCGGCAGCAGCCAGACCGCAATGGCATAAGCGGCGAGCGCCGTGAGCAACGGCAACGGATTTCTTCGGCTGCGCCACTGTTCGACGGCGAGCACGGCGAACAACGTGGGCAGCACGAAATCCAGACCCGCCAGATCAATTCTTGCATGCGCGCCGGCCAGTGCGCCCAGCGTAGCCCCCAATATCCACCAGCCGTGGTTGAGTGCAGCAAGCCACGCCATTTGCCTTTGCGTAGCGGTTGTTGCCGTGGTCAGCACCGAATAGGTTTCGTCGGTCAGCGTAAAGACCATGTACCAGCGCAAGGGCCAAGGGCGGCGGGGAAAACGGTCGAGCAGCGAGAGGCCGTAAAAAATATGGCGCAGATTGACGATCAACGTGGCCAGCGCCAAGGCGCCGAGTGGCGTGCTGGCGGCCAGCATAGGCACCATCATGTACTGCGCGGCGCCTGCATAGATGATGAGGCTTGCCAAGGCGGCCAGCCACCAGGCGCCGCCGGATTGCGCGAACAGAAAGCCGAATACCATGCCCAGCGGAATGTAGCCCATGGCAACAGGCATCGTCATCGCCAGCAGAGAAAGCGATGGCGGTGCGTGCGGCAATTTCGATTCGGATTCGCGCGGTGCAGGTGGCGCGGGGTTCATGGGCGTGTGGATTTTTGCAGAAAAGATCAGCACAAGTATTCTATGTGAAATCGCCGGGGATTGACGTGAACCATGTGAACCGCTACATGCGGCCATGTCCGCCCCGTCAGGCGCTCCGTCGGGCGAGTTTTCCGGATGCTCCTGATAGTCCGATAGATATTGATTTGCGCTGCTGCCGGTTTTTTTGCACGATGCCGCGCAAGAAAGGATGCCGTATCAGGAATTTTCGGCCGTATGGTGGCTGTCGCGGCGTTGACGTTGGCGGCTGGGACGAGTGAGACTGCCCCAGCCTGCGCTGCCTTGTGCCTCGGTGTAGGGCGCGAGATGGCTGAAAGAACGATTCCTCGGCCGAGGGGTCATACGCTCCGACGCCGGTGCGCATGCCGATGATCGGCGGGCAGGGCGACTGGACTGACCCGTGCTTGCGCGTTATCGGCGTGCGAACGATATGAATGATGTGTCAATGATGAAAAAGGAAGAAAATCTGCGGGAAAATCAACGGAAACATGCGCAGGCGCCTGGCGGCGCGGGCGCGGCCGTTGTTCTCGATCTGCCGATTGCGGGCATGACCTGCGCCGCCTGTGCCGCCCGCATCGAAAAGGTGCTCAACCGCCTGCCGGGGGTTGAGGCGACGGTCAATCTCGCCTCGGAACGTGCACGCGTGGTCATGACTTCCCCGGAGGCTGCTTCTGCTAATTCTGCGACTCCAGTGACTCCCGCAACTCCAATGACTCCAGCGCGCGTGGTGGCGGCCATCGAAAAAGCCGGGTTCAGCGTGCCGCCGCAGATGCTCGATGTCAGCATCGAAGGCATGACCTGCGCCGCCTGTGCCGCCCGCATCGAAAAGGTACTCAATCGCCTGCCGGGGGTCGAGGCAACGGTCAATCTCGCCTCGGAACATGCGCGCGTGCGTTATGCGCCGGGTCTGGCCGATGCGGAGGGCATTCTGGCCGCTATCGGCCGCGCCGGTTTTCGCGGACGCATTGCCGATGATCAGGCGCGCGAGGCGGACAAAGCGCGCAAAGCGGCGCAGTACCGCGCCGATCTGTGCCGTTTCTGGATGGCCGCCTTGCTGACCCTGCCGCTGGCGGCGCAGATGGTGACAATGTTCAACGGGCTGGATTTTTCCGGCCACAGCCACCACGACCTGCTGCCGCGCGGGTGGCAGCTCGCCTTGGCGACGCCCGTACAGTTCTGGATTGGCCGGCGTTTTTACGACAGCGCCTGGAAAGCGCTGCGCGGCGGCGGTGCAAACATGGATGTGCTGGTCGTGCTGGGCACCAGCGCGGCGTATTTTTTCAGCCTGATCGTCACGCTCGGCGGTTTTCATGATCTGCCGGTGTACTTTGAGGCGTCGGCTTCGGTCATGACGCTGGTCTTGCTCGGCAAGCTGCTCGAAGCGCGCGCCAAGGCGCGCACGACGGCCGCCATCGAAGCGCTGGCGCGTCTGCAACCAAAAACGGCGCGCGTCGAGCGCGATGGTCGCATCGTCGAAGTCGATGCCGCACAGCTGATTCCCGGCGATGTCTTTATCGTCCGGCCGGGTGAAAGCGTACCCGTCGATGGAGAAATTCTCGAAGGCGCCTCCAGCGTCGACGAGGCGATGCTGACCGGCGAGAGCCTGCCGGTCGCCAAACATCCCGGCGACAAAGTGTTTGCCGCGACCGTCAACGCCGAAGGCATGCTGCGCTGCCGCGCCACCGGGGTTGGCGAGCATACGCTGCTGGCCGGCATCATCCGCCTGGTGGATGCGGCACAAGGGTCAAAAGCGCCCGTCCAGCGTCTGGCCGATCGGATTTCCGCCGTGTTTGTGCCGGTCGTCTGCGGTGTTGCGCTGCTGACGTTCATCGGCTGGTGGGTGTATGGCGGCATCTTCAGCGTTGCCCTGGTCAATGCCGTAGCTGTGCTCGTGATTGCCTGCCCGTGTGCGCTGGGCCTGGCGACACCGACGGCGATCATGGTCGGGGTCGGGCAGGGGGCGCGGCATGGCATCCTGATCAAAAACGCGGTCGCGCTGGAACAGGCCGGCAAGGTGCGCACGCTGGCGCTTGACAAAACGGGCACCCTGACGTGCGGTGAGCCGGCTGTGACCGACATCATTGTGCTGGCGGCGGATGCGGATGCGCCGCTCGATGAAAAAGCAGTGCTGCGCTATGCCGCCGGGCTGGAGCAAGGGTCAGAACACCCGCTGGCCAAAGCGGTATTGCGGCAGGCGGAAAGCTTGGGCGCGAGCGTGCCGCCGCTGGCCGATTTTTGCGCCTCGCCCGGTCTGGGAGTCGAGGCGACGGTCATGGGGCGGCGCCTGCGCCTGGGGTCGCCGGACTGGCTGGCCGGCGTGCCGCTGCCGACGGAGCGGATTGCCGCCTTACAGAACGAAGGCAAGACGGTGACCGTGCTGGCGGAAGTGTCCGCAAATGGCGGACGGGCGCTGGCGCTGCTGGCGATCGCCGATCCCTTACGCGAAACCTCGTCCGACGCCGTCGCGCGGCTCAAAGTGCTGGGCGCGCGGGTCATCATGCTGACCGGCGACAATGCGCGGACGGCGGCGGCGATCGCCGCGCGCGCCGGTATCGACGAAGTACGCGCGGGGGTATCGCCGGCGGGCAAGTCGGACGCCATCACCGCGCTCCGCGAAAATGGCCGGCTCGTGGCGATGGTCGGCGACGGCATCAACGATGCGCCGGCGCTGGCGGCTGCGGATGTCAGCTTTGCGATGGGCGCCGGTTCCGATGCGGCCGTTGAGGCGGCCGATGTTACCCTGGTGAAAAGTAATCTGCACGGCGTGGCGGACGCGATTCGCCTGTCGCGCGCGACGCTGGGCAAGATTCGGCAGAATCTTTTCTTCGCGTTTATTTACAACGTCCTCGGCATCCCGCTGGCGGCGCTGGGGATGCTCAACCCGGTCATTGCCGGCGCGGCGATGGCGATGAGCTCGGTCTCGGTCGTTTCAAATTCGCTGCTGCTGCGTCGCTGGCGGCCGGAGCGTGATGGCGCGTGATCTCTAGCGCGGATTTCCCTGAATTTTTTCCGGAGGAGTAGGAAATGGCGGCAAAGCAGACGGTGATTGGTGTCGGCGGTATGCATTGTCAGGGCTGCGTCAATAATGTAACGAATGTATTGCAGGCCCTGCCTGGCGTCGAACGGGTAGAAGTGTCGCTGGATGCGGCGCGGGCTGTCATCGTTCATGATGAAGCGCGTGCCAGTGAGGCGCAGCTGCGCGAAGCCATCGAAGACGCGGGGTTCGACGCGCTGTGAGGCAGTGCCCGGCCGGCGCTCAGAATGCATGGAAAAGCACGGAAGGGTGCGGGAGGCCGTGAGCGCAAAATGGCGCGCTTGTGGCCTGTTGATTGCGTTAAGCGCTATTTAAGCGCTATGTTTGACGAAAGCGGCGCTCTATGCGCTTTGGGCAATGCCGCACGCAGTTCAGGGCAGTGCGGCGCGCACCAGGCGCTTGCCGGTCTGCCGACGAGGGATACCTGCATGCCAACGCCGTGAAGGCACGATCTGGCGGGCAGCGGGCAGTGCATTTTCGGTTATCATAGTGGCCTTCTATCGTGTCTGCCGGCTGTTGGCGCGTGGCGCCGGCGGTGAAGCGGGCTTTGCATACATCGACTCTTTTCAATCATTCGCAGAAACTTTCCGCGCATCATGAACTTGAACTGCTTCCGTATTTTTGCGCTGGCCCTGGCGTGCAGCGCGCTGGGCGCGTGTACGCGCGTACCACGCATCGTCAATGAATACAAAATTGATGTCCAGCAGGGCAACGTGGTGACGCAGGAGATGGTGTCTCAATTGCGGCCGGGCCTGTCGAAAGACCAGGTGCGCTTCATTCTGGGGACGCCGCTGCTGATGGATATTTTTCACGCCAACCGTTGGGATTACGTCTATCGCCTGCACAAAGGCAGCACGGGCGAGACGGAGGAGCAGAAGCTGACGCTGTTTTTCGACGGCGAAGGCCGGCTGGCGCGTGTGACGGGCGATGTCGTGGCCGCGACGGAGGAGAAAACGGATGCGGCGGTGCCCGCCAACCGGATGCAGGAACTCGATCTTGGCTCGGTCGACCCGGACACGGCCGCGCCGCCGCCGGAGCATGAAGGCGAGCGTGGTTTCTTTGGCCGCATGTTCGAGAAAATCGGTTTCTGAAAATTTTGCAAGGAGCGGACTATGGGCGCGATCAAAATTGCTGTCGCAGGTGCGGGCGGCCGCATGGGGCGGATGCTCATCGAATCGACGATCAAGGATGAAGGGGCCGAACTGGTTGCGGCTGTCGATCAGGCCTCCCAGCCGTCGGTCGGCAAAACGGCCGGCGAACTGGTCGGCTTAAGCTGCGATGTGCCGGTGACTGCCGATATCGAAGTGGCCGTTGCCGCCGCCGATTGCCTGATCGACTTCACCCGCCCGCAAGGGACGCTGGCGCATCTGGCCTTGTGCCGCAAGCATCGGACGGCGATCGTCATCGGCACGACCGGCTTCGAGGCGGACGGCAAGCAGGCGATTGCCGAGGCGGCGAAGGAAATCCCGGTCGTCTTCTCGTCGAACATGAGCGTCGGCGCCAATACCGTCTTCAAACTGCTCGATGTTGCCTCGCGCATTTTTGCGCACGGCTACGACATCGAGATCGTCGAAGCGCACCATCGGCTGAAAGTCGATGCGCCTTCCGGCACGGCGCTGCGCATGGGCGAAATCGTCGCCAAGGCGCTGGGGCGCGATCTCAAGGCATGCGCAGTGTATGGGCGCGAGGGCGTGACCGGCGAGCGCGATCCCTCGACCATCGGCTTTGCCACGGTGCGCGGCGGCGACATCGTGGGCGATCATACGGTGATGTACTGCGGTATCGGCGAGCGTGTCGAAATCAGCCACAAAGCCGGCAGCCGCATGCCCTATGCCCTGGGCGCCCTGCGCGCCGCGCGCTTTCTGGCCGGCAAAGCGAACGGCCTGTTCGACATGCAGGACGTGCTCGGCCTGCGCTAACCGCGGCCGACAGATCGCGCGTCCGCGATCCGCGGGGCTTTGCGGGCAGCGTGCCCCACAGCCCGCGCGGAATAAGGACTGTGGCGATAGACGCCCTAGAATCCGCGCCACATAAGGGCTGTAGGGCAGGCATCGCTGCAGCGCCCTGTTTATAAGGGTTTCAGAGGTGCCCAGGCTGTAATGCCCTGTTTATACCGGCTTCAGGGGTGCTGCCGCTGTGATGCCCAAAAGACGCGGATGACGGGGCGGCATTTGCTGCTTTGCCGGGTGAGCGGAAAAAGAAAGGGAGAGAAGGGGAAAAGGGCGCTTGGCTGCTTTTGACGTCAGTCCGGGATTTCCCGCATTTTTCGTTGATTAACCTTGCCTCGCCGTCGTTTCTGGTGTCCAGCTGGGATCCACTCTCGCTGATCGCTGTGCTGTGCGCTGGCAGCTATTTCCGTTCATCTTCCCTTTGATCGTCGGGGCGATGGGCTTGCACGTCCGCGATCCACGGGGATTTGTGGGCAGCGTACCCCGCAGCCCGCGCGGAATAAGGGCTGTGGCGATAGGCGCCCTGGAATCCGCGTCACACAAGGGCTGTAGGGCAGGCTTCGCTACAACGCCCTGTTTATGCGGGTTTCAGAGGTGGCTCCGCTGTAACGCCCTGTTTATAAGGGCTTCAGGGGCGCTGCCGCTGCGATGCCCAAAAGACGTGGATGATGGGGCGGCATTTGCTGTTCTGTCGGTGTGCGGGGAGGAAAAGAAAGGGCAGAAAAGGGCGCTTGGCTGCTTTTGGCGTCAGTCCAGGATTTCCCGCATTCTTCGTTGATTAACCTTGCCCGCTGTCGTTTCTGGTGTCCGGCTGGGATTCACTCTCGCTGATCGCTGTGCTGCGCGCTGGCGGCTATTTCCGTTCATCTTCCCTTTGATCGTCGGGGCGATGGGCTTGCACGCCCGCGATCCGCGGGGCTTTGCGGGCAGCGTGCCCCACAGCCCGCGCGGAATAAGGACTGTAGCGGTAGGTGGCTTGTAACCCGCGCCACATAAGGGCTACGGGGCAGGGATCTCTGTAATGGCCTATTCATAAGGGTTTCAGAGGCGGTATCGCTACAACACCCTTTTTATAAGGGTTTCAGAGGTGTCTCCGCTGTAATGTCCTGTTTATACGGGCTTCAGCGGTACTGCTTTTTTATACGGCCGGAAAATTTCCTCTCACTGACCGCTGCGCTATTACTCGCATCACATAAGAGCTGTGGCGGTAGGTGCCCTGGAATCCGCGCTACATAAGGGCTGTAGAGCAGGCATCTCTGTAATGGCCTATTCATAAGGGTTTCAGAGGTGCCCAGGCTGTAATGCCCCGTTTATGCGGACTTCAGGGGCGCTGCCACTGCAATGCCCAAAAGACGCGGATGACGGGGCGGAAATTGCCGCCCGTGCGGGGCGCGGCTATAATCCTCTCGCTTTCGCAAAGCCGGCGGGATTGGCGTGTGTCGATCCCGCTTTGCATATCCGAGTTGTGCTCCGAGCGGCACATCCAAGCGACGGAACTGGAGATTTTCGTGTCTTTGTTACCCTCTTTCCCCCCGGCGATTCTGGCGCTGGCCGATGGAACGGTTTTTCGCGGCTATGCCGTCGGCGCGGAGGGCCTTGCGGTTGGCGAGGTCGTCTTCAATACGGCCATGAGCGGTTATCAGGAAATTCTGACCGATGCCTCGTATTGCCGGCAGATCGTGACGCTGACCTATCCGCATATCGGCAATACCGGTTGTAATGACGAGGATTTTGAGTCTCCCTCGTGCTTTGCCGCCGGCCTCGTTATCCGCGATCTGCCGTTGCGCGCCGAAAACTGGCGCATGCAGGAGTCATTGCCGGATTTTCTCAAACGCTTTGGCGTGGTCGCCATTGCCGGCATTGATACGCGGCAGCTGACCCGGCTGTTGCGCGACAAGGGGGCGCAGGCCGGCTGTTTGATGGCCGGCGAGATCGATGAGGCCAAAGCGCTCTCGGAAGCGCGCGCTTTTCCTGGCCTGGCTGGTATGGATCTGGCCAGGGTCGTCAGTACCGAAGCGCCCTATGAATGGCGCGACGGCGGCACCTGGAGCCTGGAAGGCTACCAGCCCGCGGGCGAGGCGAAGTTCCATGTCGTGGCCTATGATTTTGGCGTCAAGCGCAACATCCTGCGTCTATTGACGCAGCGCGGCTGCCGGCTGACGGTCGTGCCGGCGCAGACGCCAGCTGCGGAGGTGCTGAAATACCGGCCGGACGGCGTGTTTCTCTCCAATGGGCCGGGCGATCCCGAGCCGTGCGCTTATGCCGTCGATGCGATCCGCGAGCTGTTGGCGGCGAAAATCCCGATGTTCGGCATCTGCCTCGGGCATCAGTTGCTGGCGCTGGCCTCCGGCGCCAGGACGGTGAAGATGAAGTTCGGTCATCACGGCACCAACCACCCGGTGCAGGATCTGAGTACCGGCAAGGTGATGATTACCAGCCAGAACCACGGCTTTACCGTCGATCCGGAGACCTTGCCGGATGGGCTGAAGCCGACGCATATTTCCCTTTTCGACGGCTCGTTGCAGGGGATCGAGCGTACCGATGCGCCCGCCTTCTCGTTTCAGGGGCATCCGGAAGCCAGTTCCGGGCCGCACGACGTCGCCGACCTGTTCGATCGTTTCATCGAAAAGATGGCGGCCGCGCCCGCAAAATAGTGTGAATAGTGTGATATCCCTCAAGTAAGGAATACGGTCATGAAACTCTACAAATTTCCCCAGGCACCGTTGGAAAAAGCCATTGCCAAGCGCATGTTGACGCTGGCGCCGCAATATCGGGAATGGTTTGCCAGCCGCTGGGCGCAAAAGCCGTACAAAAAAGCCTTTATCGAAAACAAGGCCATGCCGCTGATTACCCTGCTGGCGAAAGGCAAGACCTGGGACGATGAAACGTTCAACAATGAACTGGCGGCCTGGGATGTAAAGTTTTACGAGGCCGAAATCGAAGTGCTGCGCCCTATCGTCGAAGGGGACGGCCTGTTACAGCTGATGCAGAAAAACATGCCGCCGGAACGTGCGCAGGCGCTGATCGACAAACTCGACCGTAACCGGCATGAATGATGCCGGAAGGGGATGATGGGGCATGAGGTGGCGCGATGTCGCGCGATGTTCATCTCGTGCCGGCTTCTTGCCGCCGATGCAGCGGCGGCGTCCTTTCCGTATGCCCATGATCGTCCGCCATGTTCAGCGCGCGGCGGCTGACGGTTTTCAGATGTTTGTGGTGTGAGTAACTGTTTGACTGACTTGACGCGGTGCGTGCCACCGCTTTTCAAAATCCAGAACGATGCCTAAAAGAACCGACCTTCAATCCATCCTTATTATCGGCGCCGGCCCCATCGTCATCGGCCAGGCGTGCGAATTCGACTACTCTGGCGTGCAGGCGTGCAAGGCGCTGCGCGAGGAGGGCTATCGCGTCATCCTCGTCAATTCCAACCCGGCGACGATCATGACCGACCCGGAAATGGCCGATGCGACCTACATCGAGCCGATTACTTGGCAGGTTCTGGAAAAAATCATCGAAAAGGAGCGCCCCGATGCGCTGCTGCCGACGATGGGCGGGCAGACAGCGCTCAATTGCGCTCTGGATCTGGCCCGCCACGGCGTGCTGGAAAAATATGGCGTCGAAATGATCGGCGCCCGCGCCGATGCCATCGAAAAAGCTGAGGATCGCCAGAAATTCAAGGCGGCGATGACGAACATCGGCCTGGAGTCGGCGCGTTCCGGTGTTGCCCACTCGATGGCCGAGGCGCAGGAAATCCAGGCGACAATCGGTTTCCCCGTGATCATTCGCCCTTCTTTTACGCTCGGCGGGACGGGTGGCGGGATTGCCTACAACCAGGAGGAGTTTCTGGCGGTTTGCAAACGCGGTTTTGAGGCCAGCCCGGCGCACGAGCTGCTGATCGAGGAATCTCTGATCGGCTGGAAAGAAATTGAGATGGAGGTGGTGCGCGACAAGAAGGACAACTGCATTATCGTCTGCTCGATCGAAAACCTCGACCCGATGGGCGTGCATACCGGCGACTCGATCACCGTCGCGCCGGCGCAGACGCTGACCGACAAGGAATACCAGCTCATCCGCAACGCCTCAATCGCCATCCTGCGCGAGATCGGCGTCGATACCGGCGGTTCAAACGTGCAGTTCGCTGTCAGCCCGAAGGACGGGCGCATCATCGTCATCGAAATGAATCCGCGCGTTTCGCGCTCTTCAGCGCTGGCCTCCAAGGCGACAGGCTTCCCCATCGCCAAAATAGCGACCAAGCTGGCGGTCGGTTATACGCTCGACGAACTGGCCAATGAAATCACCGGCGGCAAGACGCCGGCCTCGTTTGAGCCGGCGATCGACTATGTCGTCATCAAGGTGCCGCGTTTTGCTTTCGAGAAATTCCCGACGGCCAATTCGCGTCTGGGTACGCAGATGAAGTCCGTCGGCGAAGTCATGGCCATTGGCCGCACGTTCCAGGAAGCCTTCCAGAAAGCCCTGCGCGGACTGGAGGTCGGCGTCGATGGCATGAACCAGCATACGACCGACCGCGAGGAACTGGAGAAAGAGCTGGGCGAGCCGGGGCCGGAGCGCATCTGGTACGTGGGCGATGCCTTTGAAAACGGCTTTACCCTCGATGAAGTGCATCAGCTCACGCATATCGATCCGTGGTTCCTGGCGCAGATTGAGGACATCGTGCGCATGGAGATGTTGCTTGACGACATGAAGCTCAACGACATCGACGCCCCGACGCTGCGTGAACTCAAGCGCAAAGGGTTTTCCGACCGCCGCCTGGCGCGTCTGCTGCATACGAGCGAAGGGCAGGTGCGGGCGCGCCGCCACCTGCTGGGCATCCGTCCGGTCTATAAGCGCGTCGATACCTGCGCGGCCGAATTTGCGACGAGCACCGCCTATATGTACTCGACTTATGAAGATGAGTGCGAGGCCATGCCGAGTCACCGAAAGAAAATCATGGTGCTTGGCGGCGGGCCGAACCGTATCGGTCAAGGGATCGAGTTCGATTACTGCTGCGTACATGCGGCGCTGGCCATGCGCGAGGATGGCTACGAAACGATCATGGTCAACTGCAATCCGGAAACGGTATCGACTGACTACGATACGTCGGACCGCTTGTATTTTGAACCGCTGACGCTGGAGGATGTGCTCGAAATCGTCGCTATCGAAAAGCCGACGGGCGTCATCGTCCAGTTTGGCGGGCAGACACCGCTCAAACTGGCGCGTGATCTTGAGGCCAACGGGGTGCCAATCATCGGCACGTCGCCGGATATGATCGATGCGGCGGAAGACCGCGAACGCTTTCAGCAGCTGCTCAATGATCTTGGCTTGAAACAACCGCCTAACCGCACGGCGCGCACCGAGGCGGACGCCTTGCGTCTGGCCGGGGAAATCGGTTATCCGCTCGTTGTCCGCCCCTCCTATGTGCTGGGCGGGCGCGCCATGGAAATCGTGCATGAACCGCGCGATCTGGAGCGCTATATGCGCGAGGCCGTCAAGGTGTCGAACGATTCACCGGTTCTGCTCGACCACTTCCTCAATAATGCTGTGGAAGTCGATGTTGACGCGCTTTCCGACGGAAAAGAAGTCATCATCGGTGGCGTCATGGAGCATATCGAACAGGCGGGGGTGCATTCGGGCGATTCGGCCTGTTCGTTGCCGCCCTATTCACTGTCGCCGGAAATCCAGGATGAGCTGCGCCGTCAGACCCGGCTGATGGCCAAGGGGCTGAATGTATGCGGATTGATGAACGTCCAGTTCGCCATTCAGGGCGAAACGGTTTATGTGCTTGAAGTCAATCCGCGCGCTTCGCGTACCGTGCCGTTCGTTTCCAAGGCAACGGGGTTGCCGCTGGCCAAGGTTGCCGCGCGTTGCATGGCGGGCAGATCGCTGGCCGAACAAGGTGTCGTGCACGAGGTGATCCCTCCGTATTTTTCGGTCAAGGAAGCCGTTTTCCCGTTCAACAAATTCCCTGGGGTCGATACCATTCTTGGCCCGGAGATGAAGTCGACCGGCGAGGTGATGGGCGTCGGCAAAACCTTTGCGGAAGCCTTCGTCAAAAGCCAGCTGGCGACCCATGTGCGCCTGCCGGATCAGGGTAAGGCGTTCATCAGCGTCAGGGATTCCGACAAGGAGAAAGCGGTGGACGTGGCGCGCGATCTGCATGCAAGCGGCTTCCAGCTGCTGGCTACGCGCGGCACGGCGGCGGCGATTGCAGCGGCGGGCATACCGGTCACGACGGTCAACAAGGTGACGGAAGGGCGGCCGCACATTGCCGACATGATCAAGAACGACGAGATTGCCCTGATCATCAATACCGTCGAGGAGAAGCGCAAGGCGATCAGTGATTCGCGCGTTATCCGCGTTTCGGCGCAGGCGGCCAAGGTGACGCTGTATACGACGATCTGGGGCGCCGAGGCGGCGGCGGAAGGAATCAAGAATGGCGGCGGCCTGACGATTTATTCTCTCCAGGATCTGCACGCGCAGATCGTTTGATTAACAGCCCGGCTGCCGGTTTCCGCCGTGCGCGGACCGGCAGTTTGCTTTTTGGATGAAAGATCTATGAGTAAAACTCCATTGACCTTGCGCGGTGCCGAGCAGCTTCGGGTCGAACTGCATCGGCTTAAGACCGTTGATCGGCCGAATGTGATTGCGGCAATTGCCGAGGCGCGTTCGTACGGCGATCTGTCCGAAAATGCCGAGTACGATGCCGCCAAGGAACGTCAGGGGTTCATCGAAGGGCGGATTGCGGAAATCGAGTCCAAACTGGCGCGCGCGCAGATCATCGATCCGGCCTTGCTGGATGCTGAGGGTCGCTGTGTTTTCGGGGCGACGGTCGATGTTGAGGATCAGGATTCCGGCGAGCAGGCGACCTATCAGATCGTGGGCGAGGATGAGGCGGACATCAAGGCCGGCAAGATTTCGATCAACTCGCCGATCGCCCGCGCATTGATCGGCAAATTCGTCGGCGATATTGCCCAGGTGCAGGCGCCGGGCGGCTTACGCGAATACGAATTGCTGGACGTTCGTTACGAGTAGTCTGCCTGGCAAGAACAGGTATTGCGAAATACCGAGGTTCAGGCACGACGCGGTAGTCGTTGCCCCCTCATTGATAGCTGCGCTTTGTTTTGCGAGGGGCACTGCGGCGGCGCGTGGAACGCCGTTGCGCCGATATGGGATTCTTTTCGTCATCTGGCGCAGGCCGCCAAACGACGAGCAGTTTGCCGATGTGCTGTACCGGCGCGGCATTGAGCTGTGCGCAGATCGCCGCCAAATAGGCGTCGCGTTCTGCGCGGTTATCGTTGAATACGCGGATTTTGATCAGTTCGTGGCTGTCGAGGCTGCGGGCAATTTCCCGCAGAACGGCCTCGGATAAACCGTTCTGGCTGATGGCGACGACGGGCGCCAGTCCGTGGGCGCGGGCGCGTAGCGCGCGGCGTTGTTCCGCATTGATTTCGAGTGTGGGCATTCGGTGTCGGGTGTTTGCGTGGTGTTGCTGGGTGGGATGAAAACGTCGGGAGACGTGAAAAAAGTGAAACGTGAAACGCTGAAAAATGGATTCTAACGGGTTTGTACGATGAAGCGGACGAAAAGCGGCAAGGCATGGATGCATGAACACGTCACTGACGTTTTCGTGCAGCGCGCCAAGGCGGAAGGTTGGCGTTCTCGTGCCGTGTTCAAGCTGATGGAGATTGATGACCGCGATCATTTGATCCGCCCGGGTGAAACTATCGTCGATCTTGGCGCAGCGCCCGGCGGTTGGTCGCAGCTTGCGGTCCAGCGCCTGCGGGGGAACGGGCGTATCGTCGCGCTCGATCTGCTGGAGATGGCGCCGCTAACCGGCGTTGATTTCATTCGCGGTGACTTTGGCGATGCCGAAACGCTGGCGCGGCTTGAAACTTTGCTTGCCGGCGAACGAGCAGGGCTTGTTCTTTCCGACATGGCACCCAATATTTCAGGTATTGCCGTCGCCGACCAGGCGCGCATGATGGATTTGGCCGAAATGGCGCTGGATTTTGCCCGCTGCTGGCTGAAAATGGATGGCTCGTTTCTGATCAAAGTGTTTCAGGGCTACGGTTACGAGGATTTTGTGCGTGCCATGCGTGAGCACTTCCGCAGCGTAATGACGCGCAAACCGGAAGCCTCACGCGATCGGAGCGCCGAAGTGTACCTGCTCGGGAAGGGGCTGAAGACGGAGGAAAAACGGCTTGAAAACGGTTGAAACGAAAGCGAATGCCAGATCTGTCAAAAAGGCAAGGACGTTATACAATCCAACATACTGCTTCCCGTTCGATGGAAGTGATACGCATGAGGTTACGCTTTGAATAACATGTTCAAGAATATGGCGGTCTGGCTGGTGATCGGCGTTGTGCTGATGACGGTGTTCAATCAGTTCAATACGCGCCAGACGCCGCAGCCGTCGATGGAATATTCGCAATTCATGGGCGAGGTTGCCAATGGCAACGTCAGCAAGGTCGTCATTGAAGGACGCACCCTCAAGGGGACGCTAAACGACGGCCGCAAGGTGACTTCCTATGCGCCGGCGGATTTGTGGATGGTGTCGGACATGCTCAAGAACGGCGTCAAGGTTGAGGCGCGGCCGGAGGAAGAGCAATCCTTCCTGGTGAGCGTGTTTGTCAGCTGGTTCCCCATGCTGCTTTTGATTGGTGTTTGGGTGTTCTTCATGCGCCAGATGCAGGGCGGCGGCAAGGGCGGCGCCTTCTCCTTCGGTAAAAGCAAGGCGCGCCTGCTCGACGGCTCAAACAATAGCGTGACCTTTGCCGATGTCGCCGGGTGTGATGAAGCCAAGGAAGAAGTCTCGGAGCTGGTCGATTTTCTGCGCGATCCGTCCAAGTTCCAGAAGCTCGGCGGCCGCATCCCCAAAGGCGTGCTGCTTGTCGGTAGCCCGGGGACGGGCAAGACGCTGCTGGCCAAGGCAATTGCCGGTGAGGCGAAAGTCCCGTTTTTCTCAATTTCCGGTTCCGATTTCGTCGAAATGTTCGTCGGCGTTGGCGCCGCGCGTGTACGCGATATGTTCGAGAACGCCAAAAAGCACGCGCCATGCATTATCTTCATTGACGAACTGGATGCCGTCGGCCGCCATCGCGGTGCGGGACTGGGCGGCGGTAATGATGAGCGTGAACAGACGCTGAACCAGATGCTCGTCGAGATGGACGGCTTTGAGGGGCAGACCGGCATCATCGTCATTGCTGCCACGAACCGTCCGGATGTACTCGATCCGGCCTTGATGCGGCCCGGACGCTTCGACCGCCAGGTCGTCGTGCCGCTGCCGGATATTCGCGGCCGCGAGCAGATTCTTAATGTGCATATGCGCAAAGTGCCGCTGGCGCCGGATGTCAGGGCCGATATTCTGGCGCGCGGCACACCGGGTATGTCGGGCGCGGATCTGGCCAATCTGGTCAACGAGGCAGCGCTGTTCGCCGCGCGCGGCAACAAGCGCCTTGTCGATATGGAGGATTTTGAAAAAGCCAAGGACAAGATCTTCATGGGCGCCGAACGTAAGTCGATGATCATTACGCCCGAAGACAAAAAGAAAACCGCCTATCATGAATCCGGTCATGCCATTATCGGTTCGCTGTTGCCGGGGTGCGATCCGGTGCACAAAGTCACGGTGATCCCGCGCGGCCGCGCGCTGGGCGTAACCTGGTCGCTGCCCGAGCACGACCGCTTCAGCCTTTATCGCGAGCAGATGCTGGCGCAGATTTGTATGCTGTTCGGCGGTCGTGCGGCCGAGGAAATTTTTGCCGATGATATTTCGACCGGCGCTTCCAATGACTTCGAGCGTGCAACGCAGATGGCGCGCGACATGGTGACGCGCTATGGCATGTCCGATCTGGGCGTCATGGTATACGGTGAGAACGAAAACGAGGTATTCCTCGGCCGGTCGGTGACGCAGCACAAAAATGTTTCGGAAGCGACGATGCAGAAAGTCGATGCCGAAATCCGCCGCATTGTCGATGAGCAGTACGGTCGCGCCGTGAATTTGCTGGAAGAGCATCGGGATAAAGTCGAGGCGATGACACAGGCTCTGCTCGACTGGGAAACCATCGACGTCGAGCAGATCGAGGACATCATGGCCGGACGGACGCCGCGCCCGCCCAAGCCATCGCAGACAAATACCAACACCGAGTCGCCCAAAGCACCGCCGCCCGACGCCGCACCTACGACGGAAGCCACCGCCTGAGACTGAGAATATCCGGCGCGCAGGACGTTCTTGCCCTTTCTTATATGGTGATCGTTCTGATGGGTGTCATCGAAAAGCGGCATGGGCAGAATCGCGATCAGTCTGAAAATTCGGAATGCTTGAAATACATCACGGGAAAGGTAGCTTTCCCGTTTTCTTTTTTGAATGAGGTTTGGCATGTTGCGTTGCGGCAGGTTTTCTTTTTCACTCAATCGCCCGCTGATCATGGGGATTGTCAATCTGACGCCGGATTCATTTTCCGGGGATGGCGTGGCAAACGATACGGCACGCGCCGTCGAACATGCCCGGCGGCAAATCACGGCGGGCGCCGACATGCTCGATATTGGCGCCGAATCATCGCGGCCGGGCTGTCAGCCCGTGTCGCTCGCGGACGAGCTGGCGCGCCTGCTGCCGGTGCTGGACGCCTTGGCCGACTGCGGCGTGCCGATTTCGGTCGATACCTACAAACCGGATGTGATGCGCGCGGCTTTGGCCTCCGGTGCCTCGATGATCAACGATATTTACGCCTTGCGTATGCCCGGTGCGCTGGAAGCCGTCGCCGCCAGCGATTGCGCCGTGTGCCTGATGCACATGCAGGGGGAACCGCTGACCATGCAGCAGGCGCCTGTCTACGGCGATGTCGTCGGTGAGGTGCGCGCGTTTTTGGAAGAGCGCGTTATTGCGGCGCGCGCGGCCGGTATTGCCGACGATCGCTTGGTGCTTGACCCGGGTTTTGGCTTCGGCAAGACGCTTGCGCATAATCTTGAGCTGTTGCGCCGCCAGCCTGAACTCAGTGTGGATGGTCTACCCTTGCTGGCCGGACTGTCGCGCAAATCAATGCTGGGAACGATGACCGGCCGCGAAGTGGGGCAACGCATGCCCGCCAGCATTGCCGCTGCGTTACTGGCAGCACAACACGGTGCACGCATCCTGCGTGTTCATGACGTGGCCGAAACGCGAGATGCGCTGGCTGTTTGGCAGGCGCTGGAAGGAATGTAAACAGCGCTATTCGCGACTTGAAGAAAAGGTTCAAGAACGCCGCAGGGCGGGCAGCAGGCGCCTGACGGCTTGTCTGAACACCGGCGCAAATTCCGGACAGGCTCGGAAATCAAATTTCAGAAAATACTCCGGCGATGTTGGCATGCCAGGTACATGGTTGTGTACTGTCTGCAATGCGCCGCGCCGCCGTTTCAGCGTTATTCCGAAAGCCGCCATAAAGTGATGTTGAACGGGCGCCGAACGGCCGGTGTGACATGATGGTACGAACAATGCCCTGAACAAGTGTTGCGTGAATGCGCAGACAAATCGCCGCGCTACAGCGCACGAAAAATGACGCCAGACCCGCAAACAGCCTGAGGCGGCGCCCGCCGCAGCCGTTGCGCTTTTTGGTTTTCCGAGACTGGCATCCTGAATACGGCGCGCTCGGCGCCCAACAATTGTCATCCACAAAAAATCCGGAGTCATGAACAAACTTCATGCTTTCCCCGAGACGCCTGGCGATAATGGACAAAACTCATGCTCAGGGCCTCATTCTTTAGCGAAATAACCCTTTATAGGCCATACCTTATTCCCATTTTTCAGTCTGTGATGGCACTGCAAAGACCTTTTCATATCGCCAAATTTGGGCATTTGCCGGCAGGCCGGCCGGAAACCCACGTAAATAGGGGGATTGAAGACAGGCAGGCTGGGAACCCGCGTAAACACTAGACTGGCGGGTAGCTCCTCCGGAAACGCCCGTTTTACGCGGAGTGCAGGGCAGGCCGCCGGCTGTCTGGGTCAGGCATAAGCCCGACGGCCGCAGCGGAGCGCAATGACTCGTCGGCCTGGACCCCGCGTCTTTTGGGCATTTCAGCCCGGTCGCTTCTGTAGCCCTTGTCGATCGGGCATTTGCGGGCAGACCGGCCGGAAGTGCCCGTAAACATTGGGCTAGCAGATAGACAAATCTGGAATGCCCGTAAATACTGTGTTTGCGCATAGGCACACCGGAATCCCACGTAAATAGTGGGCTTGCGGATAGGCAGGCCGGAAACCCGTGTAAACACTGGGCTGGCGGGCAGCTTCTCCGAAGATGCCCGTTTTACGCGGGCTGCGGGGCAGGTGGTGTTGCGTGTCTTTGGTCGCGGCGGCTGTGCTTCGGACGGTGATGCTTCACCCGGCGCGGCGCGCCAATACGCTCCGGCTATTTTGGGAATTCGCCTGAGTGCTTGCTTTGGCGAGATGGCGGCGGATGGATGATTTCTAGGCTGCATTCATGCTGCTTTGCAAGTTGTGCGACAGTCTATTTACCGTCGCGGTAAGGCGGCCGAGGATGTTGAGTCAAGGCGGTTCCCTGACAGAAACCGGCGCTTGCAGCTGCCAATCGCCGTATCGCGGTATTGCTGCCGCTCATTGCCGGCGCCGTTCTTTTTGATCTGTTTTGAACCGCAAAAAGGGCCTTTTTGTGTTCAAAGCTTTTCAGCTCCTAAAATTCAGCGCGTCGTGCGGAAACGCCACTGCGTCCAAGCAAAGAGCGCGCTGCCAACGAGCGCCAGCACCGCTCCGCCCAGGCCGATGAGGGCAAGCTCGCCGTGCTGCATCACCAGCCGTCCGATGAGCGCGCCGCCGCCGATACCGATGTTGTAAATGCCGGAGTAGATGGCAATGGCAACATCAGTCGCGTCTGGCGCGAGGCGCAGCACGCGCACCATCAACGCGAGGCTGAGGGCGGCGATACCGATGCCCCAGCAAAAGACCAGCGCGAACAGCGCCGATGGCGACGCCCCCAGCGGGCGTAATAACAGCAGGGAGGCGCAGAGCAGCGCGACGGCACAGGTGAGGAAGCGCGTCGGCATGCGCGCGTGCAGGCGGGCGAAGAGCACGCTCGCCACCATGCCGGAGAGACCAAAGACCAAGAGTAACGCGGTGGTCGCGCTTTCGCCCAGGCCGCTGAACTGGCGGGCAAACGGCTCAATGTAGCTGTAAGCGGTGAAATGGGCGGCGATGATGAGGGCGGTAAAGGCGTAGAGGCCGAGCAGCAGCGGGCGGCGCGCCAGCAGGGGCAGACTGGCGACAGAACCCGCGTTGCGGCTGGGCAGGCGCGGCAGCAGCAGAAAGACGGCAAGCATCACGGCAGCGGCAGCGACGGCAATCAGGGCAAAGGTGGTGCGCCAGCCGAACAGTTGCCCGATAAAGCGGCCGAGCGGCAGGCCCAGTACCGTTGCCAGCGCCGTACCCATCGACAGCCAGCCGATGGCCTGTTGCTGCCTGCCCGGCGGGGCGAGGCGCACCACCAGCGCGGCGGTAATCGCCCAGAACACCGCATGCGCCAGCGCCACGCCGATGCGCGAGATAAGCAGTATGGTGAAATTCCACGCCAGCGCGCTGAGCGCGTGACTGGCAATGAAGAGGGCAAAGAGCGCGAGCAGCAGGCTACGCCGTTCCTGCTGCGCCTCCAACAACATACCGGGTAGCGAGGCGAGGGCGACAACCCAGGCATATACTGTTAGCATCACACCGGTTTGCGCTGCGCTCATGCCGAAGCCGGCGCCGATATCGGAGAGCAGCGCGATGGGAATGAATTCGGTGGTGTTGAAGACGAAAGCGGCGACGGCGAGCGTCAGCACACGCAACCAGGCGAGGCGGTACGCGGCGTGGCGCGGGGGCATGGGGGAATGGGGTACAAGCGGCATTATTCCTCCGAGCGGAGCAGGTGCGGGAAATTGATGGCACTGTCGCGCTGCGCCAGACGATAGCCCATCGCATTGCGGCCGAAGCCACCGCTGGTTATGCCGTCTTCGACCAGGAGCCCTGCATCCCGGGTGCGCTTACGGAAGGCGCTTTTGTCGAGCAAGCAGCCGAGGAGGGGTGCATAGACGCGCTGCAACTGTGGCAGGGGGAACGGCACCGCCAGTAGGAAGGCGAGCCGCGAAGTGTATTCCACTTTGCTGTGCAGACGCGCCAGTGCGGTGCGTAGAATATTGTTGTGGTCAAGGGACAGCGGCTGCGCGCAGGCGGCATCGGCCTCCGGCCAGGCGGCGGCACCAGGGCGAAATAAACGTGCGTCATTGCCCAGCCGCACGGATCGCGGTCGGCACTGCCTCGGCTACTGAGCGGTTCCGGATAGGGTGCAGCGAAGCCGGTTTTCTCGCGCAGTGTGCGCAGGGCGCAGTCGTCAAAGGTGGCGTCGCGGCCGATGTCGATATAGCCGCCGGGCAGGCAGAGCATAGTGGGGGTGGGCGCGCTGGGGATGAGCGGGTGGCGGCTGAGGAGAATACGCAGCAGACCATCGGTGACGGTGAAAATCACCACATCAACGGTGGTGTACCGTTGCGGGAAAGCAGCCGCCGGATTCATAGCAGGATAGCGGGATAGCGAGAGAAAACAGGGGTGGTATTCTACAACTCCCCATTCCCATCAGGAGCCTCCCATGATCCCTACCATTTCTGCCGACCACATAATCTATGCTATGTCGCCGCAAAACCCGCCCGTGCTGCGTGTGGCAGATGGCAGCCGTGTCCGCTTCGAGACCTGCGACTGTTTTACCGACCAGATTCAACAACCCGGCGACACCTTCGAGCAACTGGACTGGAACCGCATTAATCCGGCGACCGGGCCGCTTTACATCGAAGGTGCCGAGCCGGGCGACACCCTGCGCGTGCATATTTACCGCATCGAGCTGGACAAACGCGCGGTGCTGGCGACCCTGCCCGGTGCGGGTGTAGCGGGGGCGCGTCTGACGGCCGGACGCATCGACTTTGTGCCGGTGGCGGAAGATCACGTCGTGCTCTTCGATACGCTGCGCCTGCCGCGTAATTCGATGATCGGCGTTATCGGCACCGCACCCGCCGGAGAAGCGGTCAGCTGCGGCACGCCGGATGCGCATGGCGGCAATATGGACACCAAAATCATCAGCGAGGGCACAACCCTGCTCCTGCCGGTCAACGTGGCGGGTGCGCTGTTGGCGATGGGTGATTTGCACGCGGCGATGGGCGACGGCGAAGTCGGCGTCTCCGGCCTGGAAATCAGGGGCGTGGTTGAGGTGGACGTGCACGTCATCAAAGGCCGCCCCTATCCGCTGCCGCTGGCGGTCACGGCGGATGCCTGCCACACCATTGCCTCCGCCCCGACGCTGGATCAGGCGGCGGAAATGGCGACGCTGATGATGAGCGACCTGCTCTGCGCCCACGGCGGGCTGGATGCCAATCGCGCGATCGCCCTGCAAAGCATCGCTGGCGACGTACATATCTGCCAGATGGTTGACCCGAACCGCACCTGCCGCTTCGCCCTGCCGCGCGCGGTGTGCGAAACACTGGGGATTATGCTGCCGTAAACCTGGGCTCTCATGTCCCTCCCAGAAAATAATCTGAGTGTGTTGGTGCGCCTCGCCGTATTACACATACTGCCTTCGGTGCACCGCCTTCTTAGCTTACAACTGGAATGGTTATTACAGCAGCGGGCTGACCAGGCGTGCGCAGCGTTCGATGAAGCGTTGCAGACGGCGGCGCTGTTCCCATTTTTTCAGCTCAACCGCTTCGCTCTGTTCAAGGTAGCCGTCGAGCAGGGTGCGGATAGCGGCGACAGTGTCCGGTGTATAGACGGCGAGGCTGACTTCGAGGTTGAGGTAGAAGCTGCGCATGTCCATGTTGACCGTGCCGAAAAGGGCGAAGCGGTTATCGATGACCACGGCTTTGGTGTGTAAAAGGCCTGCGTCGAAGGTTTTCAGGCACACGCCGGCATCCAGCAGCGGGCGGTAGTAGGCGCGGCTGGCGTAGCGCACCAGTCGCGAATCGACACGGCGCGGCACAATCAGCGTCACTTCCACACCACGGCGGGCGGCGATAATCAGCGTGTTCAGCAGGGTTTCATCCGGCACGAAATACGGCGTGCTGATGATGACGCTTTCCTGCGCGATGTTCAGTGCGTTGACCAGCACGTCGTACACCAGCGCGGTATCGCCGCCCGGATGCGAGGGAATGACTTGCAGCAGGGCGCCGCCGGTTGCGCGCGGCAGGGTCGCGCGGTCGGGCATTTCGTCGGCGTAGCGGTTCAGGCGTTCGAGGGTGGCGCTCAGGTTGTGTTCGTTCTCAACCGCCCAGTCGCCGTAGAACACTGCCGCCAGTTCCTGCGCCACCGCGCCTTCGCAGCGCATGACGGCATCGACCCATTCGCCCACGCCCGCGTCCTGCTTGAAAAGGCGCGGGTCAACGAGGTTGTAGCTGCCGGTGTAGGCGATGCGGTAGTCCACGACGAGGATTTTGCGGTGGTTGCGCAAATCGCTGCGCACCCACAGCGCACGAATCAGGCCAAACGGCAGCGCTTCCGTCACTTCCACCCCCGCCGCGCGCAGTTTGCCTGGCCAGGCCGAGCGCCAGAAATTCTGGCTGCCAAGCGCGTCGACAAGCAGCTGGCAACGCACCCCGCGCGCTGCCGCCCGCATCAGCGCTTCCAGCACACCTGCCACGCGGCCGCTGCCTTCAACGATATAAAACTCCAGCAGACAGCAATGCTGCGCGGCGTCGATGTCGGCGATGAAAGATTGCAGGATGGCATCCGTGTCGGCAAGGAGACGGGTGTCGTTGCCCGTCGTCGTATCGAAGCGCGTATCGGCCTGCACCAGGCGGGCAATCTGGCGAAAGCGGATGTCTTCCGGCGGCAATGCTTGCGGCGGCAGGAAACGGTCGGCAAAGGCATCGTGAAAGGCAAGCAATTCCGCCCGCCGCTTGGCGCGCGCCCGTCCCAATTTCGGTTCGCCAATCAGCAGGTATAAAAGGACGCCGAAATAGGGAAAGGCGAAGAGCACCGCCAGCCACGCCAGCGCCGCGCTACTGGAACGGCGCGCATAAATGACGCGCAGGGCGATGGCAACGGTCAGGATAAAGTGGCAGAGGACAAAGAGTTCGATCCAGTACATACGCGCCTCGCGGTGAGAAATGGCGGCAAGTGTAGCTGCTATGATGGCGCACCTTCCCTCACTTCCTACCGCACATGCCTATTCCAGAAAGCCGGCCGAGAAGGCAATGCGTCAAGCGGACGGGGTAAATTTAAACGCATAATCGCGCGGTGAAGGAAGGTTACGTAAGAGAAATTCTTGTTGAAACAAGAGGCAGGAGCGGCTATGGGAATTTCATTTTTTACGACGCTTAAAATCGGCTGGCTCAATGCGTGGATACCCGCCTTTGCGATGGTATTGATACAGTTTGTGTATATGTTTATCTATAAAGAGGTCGGCAAGCGCGCTGTCGATACCTCATGGTATACCGCCGAAGATAAACGAAATGCGATGATAGGCGCACTGCTGCAAGTCGCCTTGCTTATTTTATCGGTGTTCGTGCCGCTCAAAACGGGCACTGCATGGTTTTGGACGGGAGCGGTGATTTTCGTGGCGGCTTTTGCGGGCTTTATTCAGGCTTTTTACGACTATGCGGCGACGCCTCGGGACAAGACCGTGCAATGCGGCATTTACCGTCTATCGCGCAATCCGATGTATTTCTTTTTCTTCCTCGGCATGATAGGCGTTTGTATCGCTTCGGCGTCGCTGTGGCTATGGGGGGTGACAGTGCCTTTTGCCCTATATAACCACCTGATCGTTTTAGGTGAAGAGCGCTACTGCGAGCAGGCCTACGGGCAGGAGTATTTAGAATATAAACGCAAGACGCCGAGATATTTTTTGTTCTTTTAAGCGGACGAATAATAATGCTAGAGCACGCTCGGTGGTCTGACGATAGGCGGCGAGCATTGGCGGTTCCTCATGTTGATTATTGGTGATGACCGCGCGGGCAGTGGCAAAATCATAAACAAATAGGCCGCTATGAAGTTCCCGCCCAGAAAAAATTCCGCCGGAGCGGGATTTTTCAGGCAACAGCAAAGGCATCACACCGCAGCCACCGTGAAATGCTGATGCAGATGCGCCTTGCGCTCAATGTCATCGGCAATCGCCACCGCCAAATCGGCAACGCTGATACCGGCGGGCGTATCGCCTGCCATCAGCAATTCATCACCGCCCAAGCGGTATTTGCCGCTGCGCTCCTCGCTGAAACCGCCATCGGCACCGAGACAGGCAGGCGGCGAAACCATCGCCCAATTGACGTCACCATGCTGCGCCTGTAAATCGCGCAGCAGGTTGCGCGCGGCGTTGGCACCGTCAAAAATTGCTTTCGGGAAGTTCGGCGTATCAATCAGCTGCACGCCGGGGGCGACGAAAAGGCTACCCGCGCCACCGACGGCGAGCAGATACGGCACGTTGGCGGCCTTGGCGGCGGCAAGAATGGCCGCGTAACCGGCGGTGAAGTCGTGGCCAATATTCGGGTTCGTCCAGCTCGGGTTAAAAGCGCTGACCACCGCATCAAAGCCCGCCAGTTGTGCGGCAAAATCCGTGTCGTGCACATCGGCTTTGACCGCCTGCACATTCGGCGCGGCGAAGACCTTGTCCGTGTGGCGCGCGAAAGCGGTAACTGCATGACCACGTGCGGCGAGTTCGCGCACGACGGCATTGCCGACATAACCGGTAGCACCAATGACTGCGTATTTCATAAAAACCTTGTTGAGCAATTAAGTGAAGGAGCGCTTATTGTAGGCAGAGCTGATTCACCTGATAATACTGCTTGCGCTTCACTTATTATCAAGCAGGACTAAACAATGCACGAAATAACCCTCTATCTCGGCTGCGACAGCATCGAACACCGCCCCGGCAATAAATGCGTCCTCGAATCCTGGTTCGAAGAGACTCCCTACGGCATCGTCTTTGAAGACGACGGCGATACCGGCTACTTCTATGCCGCCCATACGGAACAAGGCATTCTTGACGCCTTGCACATCTATAACGTCGAAGACGTAACCGACCGCGATACTCCCTCAACCATTAGCCTCCTTTGGGACGAAACCTTCGACCTCGCCGCGCTGGAAATCAACGGCTACATTCATGCCGTCTTCGACTTCATCGCTCACGCGGGCTACTGCCGCAACGCCTTCCCCGCAGCCTACGGCGACTGGCTGCGCGAGCCGAACCGCCTTCTTGACGATGCCCTGCTCACCCGTCTGCTGACCCTGCACTGATGGACGATCTACGCCCCCTGCTTGCCTTCGCCGCTGTCCTCGAACAGGGCAGCATGAACGCCGCTGCGCAAGTGCTGGGCATGAGCCCATCCGCCGTCAGCCAGCACATCAGCCGTCTCGAAAAACTGCACGGCGTCAAACTGCTGCACCGCAGCACACGACACCTCGCCCCGACCGATGCGGGCAGCGCGCTGGGCGAACACTGCCGTCGCCTGCTCGCCAGCGTACAGGACGCCCGCCTGACGCTAACCAACCTGAAAACTGACATCGCTGGCGAGGTGCGCCTTGCCGCACCGACCGGCATGGCCGATGCTGCCGTCTTCCAGCAGGCCTTGCGACGCATCCGCCGTGAACATCCGGCGATACGCCTTGCCCTCTACTTCGACGAGGCGCTGGCCGACCTGCGCGACGGCAGTATCGACATTGCCCTGCGCGGTGGCGCACACGCGCTGGATGCGCCAGACCTTGTCGCCCGTCACCTCGCCGACTGGCGCTGGCATATCTACGCCGCACCTGCCTATCTGCACGACGCACCCGCAATCACCCACCCCGCCGACCTTGCCGCACACACCTGGATTTATCACGAACTGCCGCGTGGCGAACTGTGCCGCAACGGTGAACACCATCTGCTCAACATCGAAGGCGGCTTCTACTGCAACCGCCTCGCCGCCGTGCGCCGCTTGTGTGTGGCGGCCTTGGGATTGGCGCTGCTGACCAACGGCGAAGCGGCTGACGCAGTGGCCAATGGTAGCTTGCGCGTTGTCCTGCCTGACTGGACGCTGCCGCCACTCGCCATCTATGCCGTTACCCCACACCGTGTGCAAGCGGGCCGCGTCGCGGCGGTACTGCACATTCTGCGTGAGAGCTTTGCCGAGAAAAATCCTGTATAGCATTCAATATTCCCGAAAACGATGGATTGGCGAGAGCCGTGGGTGGAGATTTTTCTGCTGCGGGTGAAGCTGATGTATTTTTTTCTGTACGGCGCATTGAGTTGCGCGGAGGGCTGGCTTACCATTGATTTGGCTTCAAGGAACATGAGTTGACGGTAGCCATTCTTTTGCCGCCTTTTTCGCATTGTTCAGGAGATTGAAATGAAGAAACTCGGTAAATACTCGTTTGGCACGGGCGACCGTTTTTCGCATCAGGGTGAAGCCCAACTTGCCGGCCTGCTTAAGGCGCAGCGGGAACTCGGCGTTACCATTACGCCGGTCTGGAATAAGTCTAACCGCGAACATAACTTCATCCATAGCGAGCCGACCGATACGCGCCGTGAGGCTGATGCGGCAGTCAAGGCGCTGGATTATGCCGGGCCGTACTTTGTCGATGCGGATCACATCAATCTCAATACGGTCGATCGCTACATCAAGCCTTGCGATTTTTTTACACTAGATGTCGCCGATTACATTGGAAAACCCGCTACACCCGCTGAAATCGAGGCGTTTGTCGTTAGGCAGCAAAGGTTCGTAGGCCCCCTGAAAATACCGGATATTGATGAACCCTTTGAGGTAACGTCCGATTGGTTGCCCCGCTTTGCCGAGAAATTCCTGTTTGCAGTGAGTGAGACGGAAAAGATCTATCGACATATCGCAAGCCAAAAAGGCGCAGGCAACTTTATTACCGAGGTGTCGATGGATGAGGTCGATGAGCCGCAGAAACCGCTCGATATGCTATTTATCCTCAAAGCATTGGCGGATCTGAAAGTGCCGGTACAGACGATCGCGCCGAAATTTACCGGGCGTTTCAACAAGGGCGTCGATTATCAGGGCAATGTCGGGCAGTTTGGCAAAGAGTTCGAGGAGGATATGCTGGTCATCGACTACGCCATCGCCCATTTTGGCTTGCCGGCAGAGCTCAAGCTTAGCGTACATTCAGGCAGTGATAAGTTTTCGATCTATCCAGTCATCGGCGGGCTGCTGCGCAAACACGACAAAGGCGTTCACGTTAAAACAGCGGGTACAACCTGGCTGGAGGAAGTGATCGGACTATCGATTTCCGGCGGGGAAGGTCTATCGTTGGCGCGGGCGATTTATGCCGGCGCGTATGGGCGCAAGGATGAGCTGTGTGGACCGTACGCGACGGTCATCGACATTAGGGAAGAGCAGCTGCCGACGCCGGATGCGGTCAATCAGTGGGGCGGTGAGGATTTTGCATCGACGCTGCGCCATATTCCCGATCATCCGAAGTACAACCCAAGCGTGCGCCAGTTGGTCCACGTGGGATTCAAAGTTGCGGCAGAAATGGGCAAGGCGTACACCGATGCACTGGAGAAAAACCGTCAGGTGATTGCCGGTTGTGTGACGGAGAATATCTTCGATCGGCATCTGCGCCGGATGTTTTGCTAACTTTGGCATGAATCCGACGCAGGCCAGGCATACGGGCGAAACTTAGCAACGCCCAGCCGTGTGTATTGCCGCTGATGTGTAATAGGCTGGCCTGCGTTGGTTTTCGTTGATTTTGCTTGTTTCCCCAGATGCTTGCTGCCGTGTCGTCGGAATGCCTAGGGCAGGCCGGCACCGTGTGCACAGTTCGGTCAGGCCAGTAATAAAAATACTGTTGGCCGTCGGTTGATTTCCGGCGGCGTCAGTTTTTTCCACTGATCGATACGGTGAGTCATAATGCTTTCATCGGGCAGTGTCAGATTGGTGGCAAGGCACAGCCGGGTCTGGCCGGCGCAGTGGTCGAGCAATGCAGCAAACAGCTTCAGGTTGCGGTAGGGCGTTTCGATGAAGATTTGAGTGCGCTGGTGAGCGCGCGACTCTTTTTCCAGGGCCGTGATCTTCTGATTTCTGGCTTTTTCTTTGGCAGGCAGGTAGCCGTGAAAGGCAAAGTGCTGTCCGCCCAGGCCGGAGGCCATTAATGCCAGCAGAATCGAGGAAGGGCCAACCAGCGGGGCGATACGAATACCGTTTGCCTGTGCCAGCGCAACGAGTTCTGCGCCAGGGTCGGCGACGGCGGGGCAGCCGGCTTCGGAGATCAGGCCAACGTCCGAGCCGGCCAGCAAGGGGACGAGCCGTTCATGCAATACCGCTGGCGGCGTATGCTCATTCAGCTCGCTGATCGAAATATCCTGGAGCGGTATTCGGCTTGGTAGGGATTTGAGGAAAGCGCGCGCGGATTTTGCATTCTCGGCGATAAAGTACCGTAATCCGGCCGCTTGTGCGCAGACAGCCGTGGGCAGGGATTCTGCGGCCGGTATCATCCCCAGCGGCACGGGGATCAGGTAAAGCGTCCCTCGCGTCATAGAATGCATACGCCTTCCAGGCGCAGCAGTTCGCACAAGGCGATCAGCGGCAGGCCGATGAGTGCATTGGGATCCTCGCCTTCCATTTTGGCGATCAGAGCAATACCCAATCCTTCCGACTTGGCGCTGCCAGCGCAGTTGTAAGGGCGCTCGCGGGTCAGGTAATTCTCTATTTCCGCATCATCAAGCGCGCGAAATGTAACCCACGTCGGGACGCCGCGGATATGCATGATGCCGGTTCTGGCGTTGAGCAGGCATAAGCCGGTAAAGAAACTGACGGTACGCCCGCGCATCATTTGTAATTGACGTACCGCATTTTCATGATTCCCCGGTTTGCCAAAGGCTTTACCGTCCAGACTGGCGACCTGGTCGCTGCCAATGATGAGCGCGTTGGAATGTTGTGCGGCAACGGCGTGCGCTTTGGCCTGGGCAAGCCGAAGCGCCGTGTATTCTGGCGTCTCGCCGGGGTGTGCGGTTTCGTCAACCTCGGGTTGGGCGACACTGAAAGGAATTTGCAGGCGATTTAACAAATCGCGGCGAAAAGGCGAGGTCGAGGCGAGAACGATTGGTTGGTCAGGCATGGCAAGTGAAGAATGAGTCAGCAATGGGCGCGATGAGGAATCTTGCTCTTACGGACATTTTTGGTTCAAGGCAGCGCGAGAAATGCAACATAATCCTGAAAAAGTACAGCGTAAAAGCGGCAAAATCCAAAGGCTTGCAACGTGCGCGTACTTTGACTTCATGGGGCAAAAATAATATCATGCGCGCCTTATGTCGTATCAGCTTGTAATTGAGCCTTCGGTTTTTGCGCGCGAATCAAAAACGCTGCAAGGGAATCTGCCAATTGCTGATTTGCCCAGAGTGCTTGATGCGCTTGCAGAGGCGGGGGGGGCAGTCAGTTACTGGATTGAGGGGCGTATCAGTGAACGCGAACGCCCGCAACTGTTTCTGCGGCTCGATGGCGTTTTTTCCTTGCGTTGTCAGCGTTGTTTGGGAAGTGTCGCTTATCCTTTGCAGGTGCGTAATTTGCTGGAGTTTGTTGGTGATGAAAGCAGATTGACGCAGGAAGAAATTGAGGATGATAGCCGCGATTTTCTTCCATGGAAAAAAGAAATTGATGTCGTGGCGCTGCTTGAGGACGAAATTATCCTTGCCTTGCCGCCGGTGCCGCGTCATGAGCAATGTGATTTTCCGGATCTGAAGTATGCTGCGGATGTCAATATGAAGTCGTCGCCTTTTTCTATGCTCAGGGAATTGAAGGGCAAAATGACGCAGTGACCAGATTTCATTCGATTTTTTCGGTTTTTGGGAGTTAATTAGTTATGGCTGTTCAACAAAATAAAAAGTCCCCGTCCAAGCGCGGGATGCATCGTGCTCACGATTTTCTGAGCAATCCGCCACTGGCTATCGAGCCGACGACAGGAGAAGTGCATTTACGCCACCACGTTAGCCCGTCAGGCTATTATCGTGGTAAGAAGGTTACCAAGGGCACGGCAGAGTAATCTCTGCCGGTAAGGCGGCGGGTCAGCCCCGGTTGATGGGTGGCTCGTCCTTTCTTCTGCCATTTTTCGCATGACAGTCACTGTTGCAATCGACTGCATGGGCGGTGATCACGGGCCGGTCGTGACGGTGCCCGCTGCGCTTGATTTTCTGCACAAACGTGAAGATGCGGAAGTTATTCTTGTTGGTGATGAGAAAAGTATCCGCCAGTATTTAAAGGGGGTTGGTCATCCCCGTTTGCGCATTCGTCATGCCAGTGAAGTCGTTGGGATGGACGAGTCTCCGGCATTGGCGATTCGAAACAAGAAGGATTCGTCGATGCGCGTCGCGATTGATCTCGTCAAGAGCGGTGAGGCGGATGCGTGCGTTTCGGCGGGTAATACTGGCGCCCTGATGGCGATTTCCCGTTTTGTACTCAAGATGCTGCCAGGTATCGAGCGGCCGGCGATTTGCGCCGTGTTGCCTACCATGTCCGGGCATGTTCACGTACTTGACCTGGGCGCCAATGTGGATTGTTCACATGAGCACCTGCTGCAATTTGGCATCATGGGAGCATCGCTGGTCGGCGCTGTTGAACATAAAGATCGGCCAAGCGTCGGTATCCTCAATATTGGCGAAGAAGATATCAAGGGCAACGAGGTCGTCAAACTGGCGGCCGAGCAGCTCAAGACCTCGGGATTGAATTTCGTCGGCAATATCGAAGGCGACGGAATTTACAAGGGCGAGGCGGATGTCGTTGTCTGTGATGGCTTTGTCGGCAATGTCGCGCTTAAAACTTCCGAAGGCTTGGCGCAGATGCTCGCAACCTTCCTGCGCGAGGAGTTCGGGCGTAATCTGCTGACTCGTGTGGCGGGGCTGCTGGCGTTGCCGATATTGAAGCATTTCAAACAGCGCGTCGATCATCGACGTTACAATGGCGCTTGTTTGCTCGGCTTGAAAGGCGTCGTTGTCAAGAGCCACGGATCGGCCGATGCTTTTGCCTTTTGCCATGCGCTCGAACGCGCGGCGGATACTGTCCGCAACAACGTGTTAACGCGAATCGTCGAGCGTATTCCGGTTTTGGAGAATGCATAAGATGATTTTTTCACGCATCGCTGGAGTCGGTAGTTGTTTGCCCGGCGCGCCGGTGACTAATGACGATCTGGTGCAGCGCGGTGTTGACACCAGTGATGAATGGGTGACGGAGCGTACCGGCATCAAATCCCGATATTTGGCCGATGATCATTGTCGAACCAGCGATCTGGCGCTGGAGGCAAGCCAGAAAGCGCTGGAATCGGCAAAAATGATGGCAGAGGAAATTGACCTCATCATCGTTGCGACGACGACGCCGGATTATATTTTCCCAAGTACGGCCTGCTTTCTGCAGGCTCGGCTGGGCATCAAGGGCGCAATGGCTTTTGATGTGCAAGCGGTATGCAGTGGCTTTGTCTATGCGCTGATCGTTGCCGAGAAGTTTATTCGCAGCGGCAGCCATAAAAAGGCGCTGGTCGTTGGCGCGGAGACTTTTTCCCGAATTCTCGACTGGAAGGATCGCGGGACCTGTGTGTTGTTTGGTGATGGCGCGGGGGCCGTCGTGCTTGAGGCCGCGGACAAACCGGGCATCCTCGCGGCAGCAGCCTATGCTGACGGATCGCAGGCTGCTGTTTTGTCGGTGCCAGGCGCTGTGCATGGCGGCAAGGTCGTAGGCGATCCTTTTCTGCGTATGGATGGGCAGGCTGTATTCAAGTTTGCCGTCCATGCCCTGAGCGAAATCGCCGTGGAATGTTGCGCGCAGGCAGGCATTCAGATGCAAGATATTGACTGGCTGATTCCACATCAGGCCAATTTGCGGATTATCAATTCCATTGGTAAAAAACTGAAGATCGGTACTGATAAAATCATCATCACCGTCGATCGGCATGGCAATACCTCGGCGGCTTCCGTACCGCTGGCGCTTGATGCCGCGGTTCGTGACGGTCGTATCCGGCGCGGTCAAAAAGTGTTGCTGGAAGGTGTGGGCGGCGGCTTTACCTGGGGCGCCGTTCTGCTCGAATTCTAGGCGTCAGGCTAAGGAGATTTTTCCATGGCATTTGCATTCATCTTTCCTGGGCAGGGATCGCAGTCGGTCGGTATGATGGCTGCCTATGGCGATTCTCCAGTCATTCGTGCGACTTTTGATGAGGCGTCGGAAACACTGAATCAGGATCTCTGGCAACTGGCCTCCGAAGGCCCGGCAGACTTGCTTGCGCAAACGGTGAACACCCAGCCTTTGATGCTGACAGCGGCGATTGCCGTCTATCGTCTCTGGCTGGAAAAGGGTGGCCATCTACCCGCCGTCGTTGCGGGACATAGTCTGGGCGAATATTCAGCACTGGTGGCTGCCGGAGTGATCGAATTCAAGGATGCCGTACCACTCGTCCGTCTGAGGGCTACGGCGATGCAGGACGCGGTGCCGTCGGGCGTAGGCGCTATGGCGGCCATTCTCAATCTGGACAATGAGAAAGTTCACGCCGCTTGTATCGAAGCGGCCGAGAAAGTAGGAAATGGCGCAGTTGTCGAACCCGTCAATTTCAACAGTCCCGCGCAGACCGTCATCGCGGGCAACAAATCTGCGGTAGAAGCTGCCTGTGAGGGATGCAAGGCGCGTGGCGCCAAGCGTACCGTGCTGTTGCCTGTGTCTGCGCCGTTTCATTCCTCTCTGTTACGCCCGGCGGCGGATCGGTTGGCGGCGCGGCTGTCCGAACTGGAATTCAAGGCACCGAAAATTTCCGTGATTAACAATGTCGATGTAGTCGTCGAAAAAGATCCGGCCAAAATTAAGGATGCTCTAGTGCGCCAGGCCTACTCACCCGTACGTTGGGTCGAGACCATGCAAAAGATCGCCGCGATGAATATAAAAGTCGCGCTCGAATGTGGTCCGGGTAAGGTCTTGGCGGGGCTTGCCAAACGCTGCGCCGATACGGTCGAGGGCATTGCCTTGGCCGATGCAGCATCCATTGACGCTCATCTTTCGTTGGAGTAAGCGTTATGAAACTTGAAGGGCAGATTGCGCTCGTGACCGGCGCTAGCCGGGGGATTGGCGCGGCGATTTTGTTGCGCCTCGCCCAACAGGGGGCAGTGGTCATCGGCACGGCAACTACGGAAAATGGTGCGGCACAAATCAATGCGGACTTGCAGCAAGCGGGCCTGAATGGACGTGGTTTGGCGTTGGATGTTTGTGATGAAGCGCAGATCAATACAACGGTGTCGTTTGTCGAAAAGGAGTATGGCGCCATTTCTATTCTTGTCAATAATGCCGGCATTACCCGCGACAATCTGGCGATGCGCATGAAGGATGAAGAATGGGATGCCGTCATTGATACGAATCTCAAAGCGGTGTTCCGCATGTCGCGTGCGGTCATGCGCGGCATGATGAAAGCTCGCACAGGCCGCATCATCAATATTTCTTCCGTCGTCGGTTATGCCGGCAATCCTGGACAGGCCAACTATTGTGCGGCCAAGGCGGGGTTGGGCGGTATGACGCGTGCCTTGGCGCGAGAGCTTGGCAGCCGCAATATCACCGTTAATTGCGTGGCGCCTGGATTCATCGATACCCGTATGACACAGGTGCTTGATGAAAAGCAGCGCGCCGCGATTGCCGGCAATATTCCATTGGGGCGCCTGGGAGCGCCCGAGGATGTCGCCGCGGCGGTTGCTTTTCTGGCTTCGCCGGAGGCCGCTTACATTACCGGCTCGACGATTCACGTCAATGGCGGCATGTTCATGGATTGAAGCGGCGCCTTCGTGGGATGCGCCGGTCAGTCTCATTGATATGGTTCGTGTTCCCGGAAAATTGGTGAGCGCCCCTCATTTTGTTAAAATGCAGCGTTTTGTTTTATCCCTACCAACCTAAAAGGAGCTTTTAGATGGACAACATCGAACAACGTGTCAAAAAGATCGTCTCCGAGCAACTGGGCGTCAATGAAGCAGATATCAAGAACGAGTCCTCTTTTGTCGATGATCTTGGCGCAGATTCGCTGGATACCGTTGAATTGGTGATGGCGCTCGAAGAAGAGTTCGAGTGCGAAATTCCTGATGAAGAAGCGGAAAAAATCACCAGCGTCCAGCAGGCGATTGATTACGTCGTTTCGCACAAGAAAGCGTAAAAGCTTCCACTGTAATAAAGATACGGACGGCGCCATGTAATGTGTGATGCCGCCGTCCGCGGGCGATAGGGGTATGTGTCGCCCGATTGATTTCCTGTTATCCGGAGAAAGAATTGTCGCGTCGCAGAGTCGTTATTACCGGCCTCGGAATCATTTCGCCGGTCGGCAATACTATTGAGCAGGCATGGCAGAACATTCTTGCCGGCCATTCAGGTATCGATACAATTTCTCGTTTTAATGCTTCCGGTTTCCCGGTACAAATTGCCGGCGAAGTCCGCAATTTTGATGTCGCCCAATACATCCCGCCCAAGGATGCACGTCGTATGGATCTTTTCATACATTACGGTATTGCGGCCGGTATTGAAGCCATCCGCGACGCAGGGCTTGAGGCCAATCCGGCCAACGCCGAGCGCATCGGCATCTCCATCGGATCAGGTATTGGCGGCTTGCCGATGATTGAAAGCACGCATGACGAGTTCAATGCTTCCGGACTTCGCAAGGTGTCTCCTTTCTTTGTGCCCGGCTCGATCATCAATATGATTGCAGGCAATCTTTCGATCATGTATGGGTTCAAAGGGCCGAATATTGCAATTGTCAGCGCCTGTGCCAGTGCAACCCATAGCATTGGCGATGCGGCGCGTTTCATCGAATACGGCGACGCCGATATCATGGTTGCTGGCGGCGCGGAATCGACGGTTTCACAGCTTGGCGTCGGCGGTTTCTGCGCAGCTCGTGCCTTGTCCACCCGTAACGATGATCCACAGACAGCGAGCCGTCCTTGGGATCGTGATCGTGATGGTTTTGTCTTATCTGAAGGTGCCGGTGTTCTGGTGCTTGAAGAATATGAACACGCCAAGGCGCGCGGTGCAAAAATCTACGCTGAACTGGCCGGTTTTGGTATGAGTGCCGATGCCAACCATATGACTGCGCCGTGTGAAGATGGCGATGGCGCGGCGCGTTGCATGCTGAATGCCATGCACAATGCGGGCGTGAAGGCCAATGAGGTTGATTACATCAATGCGCACGGTACGTCGACCCCATTAGGTGACAAAGCGGAAACGATTGCCGTCAAGCGCGCTTTTGGTGATCATGCCAACAAACTGGTGGTGAATTCGACCAAGTCAATGACAGGCCATCTCCTGGGAGCGGCTGGTGGCGTGGAAGCCATTTTCTCAGCGCTGGCGATACATCATCAGATTTCTCCGCCGACAATCAATGTCTTTAATCAGGGTGAGGGCTGCGATCTCGACTACTGCACCAATGGCGCCCGTCCAATGAAGATTGATGTTGCGCTGTCCAATTCCTTTGGTTTTGGCGGAACGAACGCTACCCTGGTGTTTCGCAAAATTTAAGTCGTTCTGACCGAACTTCCAGGTCGGCGATGCAGTTCCCGCTGTTCATCGAATTGCGGCGCTCCCGGCGGCTGGATACGCTGTTAATCATTTTCCACTGGGCGGCGGCGTTTTCCGTGTGCTTTGCGCTATGGCCACGGAATGGGCTGCTGTATCGATTTGCCTGCCTGGCAATACTGTGCCTGGTTGCGCTGTCAGCCTGGCGCAGCCTGCATCGGCATCTACCTGAGCGGTTGCGGCTTACCGCTGATGGTAGTTTGTTTCTATATTTCCCCGGTTCTGATGGCGGGATGCGACGGGCGCAGATTCTGCCGGACGGCGTTGCCTCGCCCTATTGGGTGGTGTTGTACGTGCGCCTTGAAAACGAAGCACGCGAATACCATTTGACGCTATTGCCTGACCAAATGCCGGCAGAACAATTTCGCCAGCTTATCGTTTGCCTGCGCTGGCTCATCAAAACGGATCCAGCGCCGCCACTGCTTAAGCAGTGATACTGCGAATGGATAAATTCAAGCGCTGCGCGAATCATTCTCAACGTATGCGCAAAAGTCGGTTCTGACGGCAGTTGCGGCCAGTGGCCTGCGCTAAATGGCTTGGGCTATACTCTCGTAAAAGTATGAAAAACCGAATCTGACAGGAAAGTTTTCATAACATGAACGAACGCGAGGCTGACCAGCGCTTGGTCGAGCGGGTCCAGGCAGGTGATCCGCTCGCGTTCGATGCCCTGGTGGCAAAGTACCAGCGCAAGCTCAATCGTCTGCTGTCGCGTTATATTCGTGACTATGCCGAAGTCGAAGATGTGGCGCAGGAGGCTTTCCTCAAAGCCTATCGCGCCTTGCCGTCGTTTCGCGGCGAGAGTGCTTTTTATACCTGGCTGTACCGGATCGGCATCAACACGGCCAAGAATTATCTGGCGGCCAAGGGACGGCGTGCGCCGACAACGACGGAGGTCGATGCCGATGAAGCTGAAACTTTTGAAGAGGCCGGTTTGCTGCATGATATCAACACGCCGGAGCGCATCTTGCAGTCGAAACAGATTGGTCAGACGATCAATATAGCGATGCAGTCTCTGCCGGAGGAGCTGCGTAATGCAATCATGCTCCGCGAAATCGAAGGGTTGAGCTACGAAGAAATCGCCGCCGAAATGGGATGCCCGATTGGAACGGTGCGTTCGCGGATTTTTCGTGCCCGCGAAGCGGTCGCGGAAAAATTGCGCCCCTTGCTCGACATTGCGCCGGATCGGCGCTGGTAGGAATGCCGGCGAGGTCGCTGGTCAAGGAGAAAAATGAACGAGGCGCGCGGGACGGTGATCGAGCTTGACGGTGAATATGCATGGGTGCGCATAGACGCGGCGGGTTGTGGCCACTGTCATGAGGCGGGCGGATGTGGCGGCCAGCGCCTCGAAAAAATCTTTTGCGATACGCCGGCCAGGTATCGTGTGCGTAACCCTGATCTGGCACAGCCCGGAGAGTGTGTGACCGTAACGATGCCGGCTGGCGCCCTGGGACGCAGCGCGATACAGGCATACGGCCCGCCATTGCTGGGCCTGTTCGCCGGTGCATTTGGCGGTTTGGCGCTGGCTGGCGAAACCGGCGCAATGGTAGGTGCCGGACTGGGGGTGTTGGCGGGCTGGCTCATTCTGCGCCGTTTCCGGCCAACGGAGGCTGATGCCAAGCTGCAACCTTATGTCAACAAGCGTTGAACGACGCCGCGCAGGTGATCGGAAATTTTCTTGGTGGGTGATATTTCTCTATAGGGAATGCGGCGCGCTCGCATGGGGCCGCTGGCGGCTAGGGGCCCAATCCGCGCATTGGGCCGGCGTCATGAACTGCGTAATGAAGGTGTCAAGTCTTTCGGGTTGCGAGAAGAAGCTTCCTCTAGCACTTTTTTCCCATCTATCCATATGTCCGGCAGTATGCGGTACGGTAGGCAGATCGCCAGAGCCCATCTGCCGGAATATTTAAGGTGTTGATATATTGGGTGCTAATCATGGATGACGCGGTTTTGACATGGCAACAAGCCATCGGGACAGAGAAACAGCAGCCCTATTTCAGGCAGCTATGGCAACGGGTCAAGCAGGCCAGGCTGGCGGGGGTTACGGTTTACCCGCCATCCGGCGATGTGTTCAGCGCCTTTACCTCAACGGAATTTGCCGCAGTCAGGGTCGTGATATTGGGGCAAGACCCTTACCACGGGGCGGGGCAGGCGCACGGGCTGGCTTTTTCTGTTCGACCTGGGGTGGATATACCGCCTTCGCTGCGCAATATCTACCAAGAGTTGGCCAGCGATATCGCCGGTTTTGTACCGCCGCAGCACGGCTACCTGCAGCACTGGGCCGAGCAGGGCGTGCTGTTGTTGAACACCGTGCTGACCGTACAGGCGGGGCAAGCGCATTCGCATGCCAATTGGGGCTGGGAGCAGTTTACCGACCGGGTGGTGGCGCAGCTGAACACGCACCGCGACGGCCTGGTGTTTATGCTATGGGGCAGCCATGCGCAAAAGAAAGGCGCCATGATCGACCGCAAGCGCCATCTGGTTTTGCAGGCGCCGCACCCTTCGCCCTTGTCTGCCAGCCGGGGGTTTTTTGGCTGCCGCCATTTTTCACGGGCCAATGCGTGGCTGGAGCAACGCGGTCAAGTCCCCATTGATTGGCAAGTCTAAAAGACTAATTTTCTATGGAGTTGATTTTCCGGAAATTGACATCACGACCCAAATCGAAGCGCTGGAGGCACAATTGTGTGCAGGAAGTGCGCCATGATATATGGCGCGTCAGCGCTGCTGCACGACGGACAGAAACAGGATCGCCATTGCCTTGGCGCTGCCACCGTGCGTGATTATTTGGAGGAAATCGGCTAGAATCGCCGCCTCGCATGAGGCTGTACGACGTGCGGTACAACGAACGACGCAGGGCGCCCGTCAGCGCCCTTTGTTTTTTCGCCTTGCTTTGCAAATTCTGCTTTTCCTGCTTTTTCTCGCATGCAACGAATTCGTAATTTCTCAATCATTGCGCATATCGACCACGGCAAATCGACGCTGGCCGACCGCATCATTCATCTGTGCGGCGGGCTGTCGGAGCGGGAAATGGAAGCGCAGGTGCTCGATTCGATGGATATCGAACGCGAACGCGGCATTACCATCAAGGCGCAGACAGCCGCTTTGCAGTATCAGGCGCGTGATGGCCTGACCTACAACTTGAATCTGATCGATACGCCGGGGCACGTCGATTTCTCTTACGAAGTCTCTCGTTCGCTGTCCGCCTGCGAGGGCGCACTGCTTGTCGTCGATGCCTCGCAGGGCGTCGAAGCACAAACCGTTGCTAACTGCTATACCGCCATCGATCTGGGCGTTGAGGTCTTGCCGGTGCTCAATAAGATCGATCTCCCCTCGGCAATGCCCGAGGCGGCCAGCCAGGAAATCGAAGATGTAATCGGCATCGACGCTTCCGACGCCATTCGCGCCTCGGCCAAGACCGGTGTAGGCGTGGAAGACATCCTTGAAGCGATCATCGCGCGCGTTCCGTCGCCGCAGGGGGATCCGAAGGCGCCGCTCAAGGCGCTCATCATCGACTCATGGTTCGATAATTACGTCGGCGTCGTCATGCTGGTGCGCGTTGTCGATGGCCTGCTGCGCCCCAAAGACAAGATTCGTCTGATGGCCACAGGGGCTTCGTATCTGTGCGAGCAGGTGGGCGTCTTTACGCCTAAAGCCGTGCCGCGGGATGGGCTTTCGGCCGGCCAGGTGGGTTACGTTATCTCCGGCATCAAAGAATTGCAGGCGGCGCAGGTCGGCGACACGGTGACGCTGACCGAGCGGCCGGCGGAGGCCCCGTTGCCCGGCTTTAAGGAAATCAAGTCGCAGGTCTTCGCCGGACTGTACCCCGTCGAGGCCAACCAGTATGACGCACTGCGCGAATCGCTGGAAAAACTCAGGCTCAACGATGCTTCACTGCATTACGAACCGGAGGTTTCGCAGGCCCTGGGCTTTGGTTTTCGTTGCGGTTTTCTCGGCCTGCTGCACATGGAGATTGTGCAGGAGCGTCTGGAACGCGAGTTCGACCAGGATCTGATTACGACGGCGCCGACGGTCGTGTATGAAGTCGTGATGCGGGATGGCTCGATCGTGCCGGTCGAAAATCCGGCCAAACTGCCGGAGACAACGAAAATTCAGGAAATCCGCGAGCCGATCATTACCATCACCGTTTTTGTGCCGCAGGAATACCTGGGCAACGTGATGACGCTGTGTAACCAGAAGCGCGGCAACCAGATCGATATGACCTATCACGGCCGGCAGGTACAGCTCGTCTATGAAATGCCGATGGCTGAAGTTGTCATGGATTTTTTCGACAAGCTCAAATCGGTGTCGCGCGGCTATGCCTCGCTCGACTACGAGTTCAAGGAGTTCCGCGCGGCCGACGTTGTCAAGCTCGATGTGCTGATTAACGGCGACAAGGTCGATGCGCTGTCCACCATCGTCCACCGCGCCAATTCGGTCTATCGCGGCCGTGAGCTGGCCAGCAAGATGCGTTCGCTGATTCCCCGCCAGATGTACGACGTAGCGATTCAGGCGGCGATCGGCTCGAACATCATCGCGCGCGAGAATGTCAAGGCGTTGCGCAAAGACGTGCTCGCCAAATGCTACGGCGGCGATATTACACGCAAGAAAAAATTGCTCGAGAAACAAAAAGCCGGCAAGAAGCGGATGAAGCAGGTCGGCTCGGTAGAAATTCCGCAGGAAGCCTTCCTGGCGGTTCTTCGCATGGATAAATAAGAGACGAACAAGAGGCAAGGGGCGAAAGTGAATTTTGCGCTGATTCTTTTCTATCTGGTGCTGGCAACCGGCGGCATCTGGCTGATCGACCATCTTTTCCTGAAAAAGCGCCGGGCGGCGGACGCCAAGGACCCGTGGTGGGTCGAATACGGCGCCAGCTTTTTCCCGGTCATTCTGTTCGTTTTCATCCTGCGTTCGTTTCTCGTCGAACCTTTTCAGATTCCGTCGCCCTCGATGGTGCCGACGCTCCAGATCGGAGATTTCATTCTGGTTAATAAATTCGCCTACGGTATCCGCTTGCCGATCATCAATAAAAAGATCGTCGACATTGGTCAGCCGAAACGCGGCGATGTCATGGTGTTTCGCTATCCGGTCGATCCGTCAAAGGACTACATCAAGCGCGTCATCGGTCTGCCCGGCGATACGGTGGCGTACCAGAACAAACGGCTGACGATCAACGGCCGCCCGGTCGAAACCCGCCAGATCGGGGATTACCTGCATGCGGAACGGCGCTATTATTCGCACCAGTTCATTGAGCAGCAGGGGGAGGCGCAGTACCATACGCTCAACGATCCTGATGCGCCCGCCGCGATTCCCGGTGCGGCAAATTTCCCATACCGGGAGAACTGCTCTTACAATAATGCCGGTGTGATGTGCACCGTCCCCCCGGGCCATTACTTCATGATGGGCGACAATCGTGATAATTCGGAGGACAGCCGTTACTGGGGCTTCGTGCCGGATGAAAACATTGTTGGCAAGGCCTTCTTCATCTGGTGGCATTTTGGCGACTGGGGACGCATCGGTTCGTTTCAATAAGGAGATTCAATATGCTTAACATGCGTAAACAAGCGGGCGTAACGCTTTCCGGACTGCTGTTTTGGGGCGTCATCATCATTGTCGTGGCGATCCTCGGCATGAAGGTGACGCCTGAGGTGATCGACTATTACAAGATCAAGCAAAGCATCCACGCAATTGCCAACAAGGGCGATGGAAAAACCGTCGCGGAGATACGCAGGGATTTCGACAACTACGCCAACATCAACCAGATCGACGTGATCAAGGGCGCGGATCTGGATGTTGCCAAGAAGGGCAACCGGGTGGTGGTCGGGTTCGCTTATGAACGGCGCATTCACCTGTTTGCCAATGTCAGCCTGCTGATCAATTTCCAGGCATCGACGGAATAGCGCCGGACATTGCTTGCACTATGCCATCCCGCCTCGAACAGGCGATCGGCCATACCTTCGGCGACGCAGCGCAGCTAAAGACAGCGCTGACGCACCGCAGTTACAGCGCGGCGCATAACGAACGGCTGGAGTTCATTGGCGATGCCATCCTCAATGCCGCCGTTGCGCGCCTGCTGTTCGAGCGCTTCCCCCAGCTGCCGGAAGGCGACCTGTCGCGGCTGCGCGCCAATCTGGTGTGTCAGGACAGCCTGCACCGTCTGGCGCAGGCGATCGATCTGGGGCGCCATTTACGGCTGGGAGACGGCGAGCTGAAAAGCGGCGGCAGTACGCGCCCCTCGATTCTGGCCGATGCACTGGAAGCCGTCTTTGGCGCCATCTGGATGGATGCCGGTTTTGAGGCGGCCGATGCCGTGATTCGCCGTCTTTACGCACCGCTGATGCAGTCAGATTGGGCGGGCAAACCGATCAAGGATGCCAAAACGCGCCTCCAGGAATACCTGCAAGGCCGGCATCTACCGCTGCCCCGTTATGAATCCGTCGCCGTCGAGGGTGATGCGCATGCCCAGCATTTTCATATGGCCTGCCTTGTCGAATCGCTCGGCATCCGCACAGTGGGCGAGGGCGGCAGCCGCCGCGCCGCCGAGCAGGTGGCCGCCGAGCGTGCGCTCGAACGGATCGGGCTGCCATGAGTGCGTCTGAATCGCCTTTCCGCGCGGGGACGGTGGCTATCGTCGGCCGCCCGAATGTCGGCAAATCGACGCTGCTTAACCGCCTGGTCGGCGAAAAGATCAGCATCGTTTCGCGTAAGTCGCAGACGACGCGTCACCGCATCGTCGGCATCCTGACGCGTCCCGATGCGCAGTTTGTCTTCGTCGATACGCCGGGTTTTCAGACGCGCCATGTCAACGCGCTCAACCGGGCGATGAACCGCGGCGTGCGGCAGGCGCTCAACGACGTGGATGCCGTGATCTTCGTCGTCGAAGCCGGGCGCTTCGACGCGCACGATCAACGTGTGCTCGATCTGCTGCCGACCGACCGACCGGTCATTCTGGCGGCAAACAAGGTCGACCGCTGTGCGGATAAGGCGGCGCTGCTTGCCTGGCTGGGCGAGACCGCCGCGCGCTTTCCGTTTGCCGCCATCGTTCCGGTCAGCGCCGCGCGCGGCAGCCAGCTTAACGAATTGCTGGCGGAAGTCCGCCAATATTTGCCGAACGATGCGCCGCTGTACGGCGAAGACGAAATGACCGACCGGAGTGAGCGCTTTCTGGCCGCGGAATACATTCGCGAAAAATTGTTCCGTTTGGTCGGCGACGAACTGCCCTATACCGCCGCCGTCGAGATCGAACGTTTTGCGCTCGACGGCGGCCTGCGCCGTATCTACGCCGCCATTCTCGTCGACCGCGAGGCGCACAAAGGCATCGTCATCGGCAAGGGCGGCACCATGCTCAAACGCATCGCCAGCGAAGCGCGGCAGGATATGGAGCGCCTGTTCGGCGGCAAGGTGTATCTGGAAGTTTTCGTCAAGGTCAAGTCCGGCTGGGCGGATGACGAACGGCTGCTCAAACAGCTTGGCTACGAGTAAGCGGTCAATGGTGAACGATGGGCGTGGCGACATATCCGGCGGGCGCCTGAGCGGTGCGCCGGGCAAAGCATAGCGCATTCGCGGACAACAGCTCATGGCCGCTTCTTCACGCAACCGGGTCGATGCCCAGCCGGCATACATTCTGCACAGTTACCCCTTCCGGGAAACCAGCCTGATCATCGAAACCTTCTCGCGCGACTATGGGCGCATTGCCCTGCTGGCGCGCGGCGCGCGGCGTCCGCGTTCGGCCATCCGCGGGCTGCTGATGGCCTTTCAACCGCTCGAACTCGGCTGGGCCGGCAAAGGCGAGGTGCCGGCGCTGATGAAGGCCGAATGGCTGGGCGGGCAGCCGCTGCTCACCGGCAAGGCGCTGTTTTGCGGCTACTATCTCAACGAACTGCTGATCCACCTCCTGCCGCGCGAAGACGCGCACACGCATCTATTCTCCGTCTATGCCGAAACGCTGCGCCGCTTTGCCGGCGAACTGGCGGAAGCCGACCTGCGCCGCTTTGAATGCGCGCTCTTGCAGGCGCTTGGCTATGGCCTGACGCTGACGCACGATGCGCAGGGCGCGCCGATCGATCCTGAAGGCGATTACGCCTACGAAATCGAGCGCGGCCCGGTGCGGCTGCCGGCGCGCGGTGAAACGCCGCTTTCAGTACGCGGCAAAACGCTGCTCGACCTAGCGGGGGAGGATTTTTCCGACGCCCGTTCGCTGGCCGAGGCCAAGCCGCTGATGCGCGCGCTGATCGCCCATTACACGGGCGGCAGAGAATTAGAATCGCGCAAAATTTTCAAGGAGATACACGAATGATCGAACTGGGCGTCAATATCGACCACATTGCCACGATCCGCCAGGCGCGGCAAACTTACGAACCCGATCCCGTCTGGGGCGCTGTCGAGGCGCATCTGGGTGGCGCCGACGGCATCACCGTGCACCTGCGCGAAGACCGCCGCCACATTCAGGATCACGACGTTGAAAAGCTGCGCCTGCTCACGCAGATCAAGCTCAACCTCGAAATGGCCGCCACCGACGAAATGGTCGGCATCGCCTGCCGGATCAGGCCGGAAATGGCCATGCTGGTGCCGGAAGGGCGGCACGAAATCACCACGGAAGGCGGCCTGAACATCGTCGGGCAGGAAGCTAAACTCAAACAGGCAGTGGCTCGGCTGGGCGAGGCCGGTATCATCAGCAGCGTGTTCATCGACGCCGAACTGCCGCAGATCGAAGCGGCGGCGCGCATTGGCGCGCGGGTCTGCGAAATCCATACGGGGCCTTATGCACACGCTTTCCACGCAAAAGGCCGGGATGCCGAAAGCCCCGCCGTGCTCGCCGAGCTGGAAAAAATCCGGAATGCTGGCGAAGCGATCCGCAGTCTGGGCATGCGCTTTAATGCCGGCCACGCGCTCAACTACTTCAACGTCCAGCCCGTGGCGCGGCTGCCCGGCATCCATGAACTGCATATCGGCCACGCCATTATCAGCCGTGCCGTATTTACCGGGCTGCGCGAAGCGGTGCGTGAAATGAAGCGCCTGATGCGTGAGGCGCAGGCGTCCGCCAATCCCGTCAATCCGGCGGCGCAGGCCGCCGTCGCGTCATGATCGCCGGCATCGGTACGGATATCGTCGCCGTCGTCCGGCTCGGCCGGCTCTACCGGCGCTACGGCGAACGGTTTCTGGACAAGCTGCTGGCGCCCGGCGAGCGCGCCGCCTTTGACCGTGCACGCGCCTCTATCGATGTCGCCGAATCCGCCAATCCTGTCGATTCGACCGGCTCAGATGATTCGGCCACGCCTGCCTTTGTGCGCCCCGCGCGTTTTCTCGCCAAGCGCTTCGCCGCCAAGGAGGCGCTGGGCAAGGCGCTCGGCATCGGCGTGGCCGCGCCGGCCACACTGCCCAACGTCCGCGTGATGCACGATGCGGCCGGACGCCCCAGTTTTGAATTCGCACCCGAACTGGCGGCCTACCTCGCCGAACGCGGCATCGGCCGGGCGCATCTTTCGCTCAGCGACGAGACCGACTACGCCGTCGCCTTCGTTATCCTCGAAAGCGCGCCGCCCCTGTCGGCAGCGCCCGAAAAACCGGCGCCCGCGGGGATTACGGGCTTAGAGGCTGAACGGCGATGAATCCCGCTGTCTTTTCCCCAAACGGCGCCGCATGCGCCCCCGCGCATACGCCGCTGCGCGGCCCGCTGATGATCGATATTGCTGGAACAGCGCTGACGGCGCTCGAACGCGAGCGGCTTGCCCATCCCCTCGTTGGCGGGCTGATTCTTTTTGCGCGCAATTACGCCTCACCCGAACAGCTCACCGCCCTGTGCGCGGAAGTCCATGCGCTGCGCACGCCGCCCCTGCTGATCGCCATCGACCACGAAGGCGGCCGCGTGCAGCGCTGTCGCGAAGGCTTTACCCGCCTGCCGCCCATGCGCGCGCTCGGCCGCTTGTGGGAATGCGCGCCGGCGGGAGAAGCAGGAAGCGTAGGAACAGCAGGAAAGGCAGACGAAGCAGACAAGGCAGGAAAAGCGGCGGCCTGCCGGGCTGCCTTCGACATCGGCTTTGTCCTGGCTGCCGAGCTGCTCGCCTGCGGCGTCGACTTCTCCTTTACGCCGGTGCTCGACCTCGACTGGGGGCGCAGCCGCGTCGTCGGCGACCGCGCTTTTCACGGCAATCCGGCGGCAGTTACCGAACTGGCCGGCGCGCTGATCGCCGGCCTGCGCCACGCCGGCATGGCCGCCTGCGGCAAGCATTTCCCCGGACACGGCTGGGCCGAAGCCGATTCACACGTTGCCGTCCCCGTCGATACGCGCACTCTGGCGGAACTGCAAACCGACATCGAACCTTATCGCCGGCTGCGGCTTGACGCCGTGATGCCGGCGCACGTCATCTACCCGGAGGTTGACGCACGCCCCGCCGGATTCTCTAAACACTGGCATCGCTATCTGCGCCACGTGCTGAAATTTAACGGCGCCGTGTTCAGCGACGACCTGTCCATGCAGGGCGCCGGCGTCGCCGGCGACATCGTTGCGCGGGCGCAGGCCGCCTGGTCGGCCGGCTGCGACATGCTGCCTGTCTGCAACGCCCCGGACGCAGTTGGCGATCTGCTCGCGCGCTGGCATCCCCGCCTGGTCAAGCGGCGCACCCGGCGTATCGACAAGCTGTTCCCCGCCTCGAAAGTGACGCCTGAAGCGCTCCTCGATTCGCCGCATTACCGGGCCGGCGTCAGCGCCGCGCGGCAATTGCTGGCGTAGTCGCCGCCGCCGCGGACGGCATGATGTCGGCCTGACGCTGCGGCCTGCTCGCTAACGCAAAAACAGGGGCAAGGAAAGCTTGGAGGCAAAGCGCCTGAAAATCGTCGGACATAGACCCATCGCCGTTGGCAGATGACAGACCGCGAACCTCATCCGCGCCAGCCACCCCACCTGCCCTAAACCCCGCGTAAAACGGGCATCTCCGGAAGGGCTGCCCGCCAGCCCAATGTTTACGGGTGTTTTCGGGTGACCTATCCTCTAACCCACTGTTTACGCGGGTTTCCGGCCTACCTGCCCGCAAACGCCCTATGGACGCGGGCTTGCGGGCGGCCAATTCAGCCGATCGGATGCCGCAGATAAAACCATGCTCAAACTTAAGAAACACCGCATCCGCTACTTCTTTCTGTACAGAGCCACGCCCCAAAAATTTAAGAGCACTGCATCTGCTACATCTTTCCACAGTCCCTATATAAGCCCA